>Ga0070741_10000290_pt1 | contig 191995 bp, 181 predicted proteins | sample Coa_R1_4_FD_66440 | JGI IMG/M metagenome (GOLD analysis project Ga0070741, IMG submission 66440) | Surface soil microbial communities from Centralia Pennsylvania, which are recovering from an underground coalmine fire - Coalmine... | ecosystem: Environmental > Terrestrial > Soil >... | reverse complement strand
ACTACGCCAAATTCCTGCTCGGCAATGAGCGCACCGGCATCGCCCGCGTCGGCGTCTCCAAGGAGCGGCTGCGCCGCATCCGCGAGCTCGCCTCCAAGGTGGAATCCGGCGGCCGGCCGATCCTGGAAGATTCCGCGTTCCGCGAGAAGCTGGCGGCCTGCGAGATCGAGCTCAAGGCGCTGGAGCTCACGCAATTGCGCGTCGTCGCCGACGAGGGCAAGCACGGCAAGGGCAAGCCCAACCCGGCGTCCTCGGTGCTCAAGATCAAGGGCTCGGAGATCCAGCAGACCACCACCGAGCTCCTGATGGAGGTGATCGGGCCGTTCGCAGCTCCCTACGACGAGCATCCCGATAATTCCAACGAGGCGATGGACTGGACCGCGCAGATCGCGCCGAGCTATTTTAACAACCGCAAGGTCTCGATCTACGGCGGCTCCAACGAGATCCAGCGCAACATCATCTGCAAGGCGGTGCTTGGGCTTTAGGTCTCTCTCCTCCCTCTCCCCGCCCTTCGCGGGGAGAGGGTCGGGGTGAGGGGCTCTATCCGCGCATTCTGACGCAGAGGAGCGTGCGGAGAATCCCCCTCACCCGGATCGCATCTACGATGCGATCCGACCTCTCCCCGCAAGCGGGGCGAGGTAAGGGGGCCGGCTCTGGGGCTGCCAGTTAGTTAAAGGAAACCAGGAAAATGGATTTCGATTTGTCCGAGGAGCAGCGGCTGCTCAAGGAAAGCGTCGACGGGCTTCTGACCGACGTCTATGATTTCGAGCAGCGCAAGAAATACATGAAGGAGAAGGGCGGCTGGAGCAAAGGCGTCTGGTCCAAGCTCGCCGAGCAGGGCCTGCTGGGCTTGCCGTTCTCCGAAGCCGACGGTGGCTTCGGTGCAGGCGCCGTCGAAACCATGATCGTGATGGAGGCGCTCGGCAAGGCGCTGGTGCTGGAGCCGTATCTGGCGACGGTGGTGATCTGCGGCGGCTTCCTGCGCCATGGCGGCTCGGGCGCACAGAAGGCTGCGCACATCCCCGGCATCATCGACGGCAGCAAGACGTTTGCCTTCGCCCAGCTCGAGAAGAACTCGCGCTATGATCTGTCGGACGTCACCACGTCGGCAAAGAAGAAGGGCGAGGCCTACGTGATCGACGGCGAGAAGTTCGTCGTCCTCAATGGCGAGAACGCCGACACGCTGATCGTGACCGCGCGCACCAAAGGCGGCCAGCGCGACAAGAGCGGCATCGGCGTCTTCCTCGTCCCTGCCAACGCGAAAGGCGTCACCAGAAAGGCGTATCCGACCCAGGACGGCTTGCATGCCGCCGACATCACCTTCACCGGCGTCGAGGTCGGCGCCGATGCTGCGATCGGCGATCCGGAAAACGGACTGCCGCTGATCGAGCGCGTGGTGGATGAGGCCCGCATTGCGCTTTGCGCCGAAGCCGTCGGGCTGATGGATGAATCGCTGAAGACCACCGTCGAATACATCAAGACACGAAAACAGTTCGGTGTCGCCATCGGCAGCTTCCAGGCGCTGCAGCACCGCGCCGCCGACATGTTCGTGGCGCTGGAGCAGGCGCGCTCGATGTCGATGTTCGCGACCATGGCCGCCGATTTCGACAATGCCAAGGAGCGCTCAACCGCGGTCGCCGCGGCCAAGGTGCAGATCGGCAAGTCCGGCAAGTATATCGGCCAGCAGTCGATCCAGCTCCATGGCGGCATCGGCATGACCATGGAGGCCAAGATCGGCCATTACTTCAAGCGGCTGACCATGATCGAGAACACGTTCGGCGACAGCGAGTATCACCTGCGCCGGGTCAGCGAGAGCGGCGGGCTGGTGTAGCCACTTCCGTCATTCCGGGGCTCGCGAAGCGAGAACCCGGAATCTCTTAAGCCCACAATCTCTGGATTCCGGGTTCACGCGCTTTCAGCACGTGCCCGGAATGACGGAAGAATGATGATCGTCATTGCAAGGAGCGTAGCGACGAAGCAATCCAGGGCAACGCGACGACTCTGGATTGCCGCGTCGCTTCGCTCCTCGCAATGACGCGGAGGAGGAAACAAACATGAAGAACACCCCGTTCGATCTCACCGGCCAGGTTGCCGTCGTCACCGGCTCGAGCCGCGGCATCGGCCGCGCGTCGGCTGAATTGCTGACACAGCTAGGGGCCAAGGTCGTGATCTCCAGCCGCAAGGCGGATGCCTGCGAGGCGGTTGCGGAGGGCATCCGCAAGGCCGGCGGCGATGCGCATGTCATCCCCTGCAACATCTCCCGCCGCAACGAGGTCGAGGCGCTGATCGCCGGCGCCACCAGCCATTACGGCAAGGTCGACATCCTCGTCTGCAATGCCGCCGTGAACCCCTATTATGGCCCGCTGCTCGACATCACCGACGAAGCCTTCGACAAGATCATGAGCTCCAACGTCAAGAGCAATGTCTGGCTCTGCGCGCAAGTCATCCCGCAGATGGCCGCGCGCGGCAAGGGCTCGGTCGTCATCATCTCCTCCATCGGCGGATTGCGCGGCTCGACGGTGATCGGCGCCTACGGCATCTCCAAGGCCGCCGATTTCGCGCTGTGCCGCAGCCTTGCCGGCGAGTGGGGTCCGAAGGGCGTGCGCGTCAACTGCGTCGCGCCGGGCCTCGTCAAAACCGACTTCGCCCGCGCGCTCTGGGAAGACGAGGAGCGGCTCAAGCATCGCTGCGCCACCACGCCGCTGCGACGCATCGGTGAGCCCAATGAGATCGCAGGTGCAGTCGCCTATCTCGCCTCCGATGCCTCGACCTTCATGACCGGGCAGACGATTGTGGTCGATGGCGGCGTGACGACGGCCGCGGTGTAGCGCTTTGCCGTAGATCATCCACAATGTCGTCCCGGCGAAGGCCGGGACCCATACCGCGTTGTCTTTTCCGGGACTTGCGGTGCCAGTTACGCTGTACTTCGCATAACTTCTTCCCTGGGGTTATGGGTCCCGGCCTTCGCCGGGACGACGGCGGAGCTTGCGGGAACATATTGACCTTCCGCGCCCAATCCCCTTTCCTTGCGCCCCGACACAACAAGCCTCCCGGAACGGGACAACGCCAAGGTAACCACCATGTCTTTCGTGCTGGCCATCGATCAGGGCACCACATCCTCGCGCGCCATCGTGTTTCGCAGCGACATCTCCATTGCGGCGGTGGCGCAGCAGGAGTTTCCGCAGCATTTCCCGGCCTCCGGCTGGGTCGAGCACGAGCCGGAGGACATCTGGACCACGACCGTCATGACCTGCCGCGACGCGCTGGAGAAGGCGGGCCTGAAGGCGCGTGACATCGCCGCGATCGGCATCACCAACCAGCGCGAGACCACCGTGGTGTGGGATCGCGCGACCGGCCAGGCCGTGCACCGCGCCATCGTCTGGCAGGACCGCCGCACCGCCGACATCTGCGCGCAATTGAAAGCGGAGGGGCATGAGCCGCTGGTGTCGCAGAAGACCGGCCTGATCATCGATCCCTATTTCTCCGGCACCAAGGTCGCGTGGATCCTCGACCAGGTGCCGGGTGCGCGCCAGCGCGCCGAGCGCGGCGAGCTGTTGTTCGGCACGGTCGATTGCTACCTGCTGTGGCGGCTCACCGGCGGCAAGGTGCACGCGACCGACGCCACCAATGCCTCGCGCACGCTTCTGTTCAATATCCACACCGGCGTGTGGGACGACGAACTCCTGAAGATCCTGCGCGTGCCGCGCTCGATGCTGCCCGAGGTCAAGGATTCCTCGGCGCGCTTCGGCGAGACCGTGCCGGATCTGCTTGGCAGTGCGATCGCGATTTCAGGCATTGCCGGCGACCAGCAGGCCGCGACCATCGGCCAGGCCTGCTTCACGCCGGGCATGATGAAGTCGACCTATGGCACCGGCTGCTTCGCGCTGCTCAACACCGGAACGACGCCGGTCGCCTCGAAGAACAAGCTGCTCACCACCATCGCTTACCAGCTCGGGGGCAAGCGCACCTACGCGCTCGAAGGCTCGATCTTTGTCGCAGGGTCCGCGGTGCAATGGCTGCGCGACGGGCTCGGCATCATCAAGCAGGCCGCCGAGACCGGCCCGCTCGCGGACAAATCCGATTCCACCCAGAGCGTCTATCTGGTGCCGGCCTTTGTCGGCATGGGCGCGCCCTATTGGCGGCCGAATGCGCGCGGCGCGCTGTTCGGCTTGACGCGCAACACCGGCCCGGCCGAGCTTGCGCATGCGACGCTGGAGAGCGTCTGCTACCAGACCTACGATCTCTGGCAAGCGATGCGCGCCGACTGGCCGGAGGCGAAAGCCGAGAACATCGTGCTGCGCGTCGACGGCGGCATGACCGCTTCGGACTGGACCATGCAGCGCCTCGCCGATTTGTTGAACGCCCCCGTCGATCGCCCCATGATCCAGGAAACAACTGCGTTGGGCGCCGCCTATCTCGCCGGCCTCTGCGCCGGCGTCTATCCCGAGCCCGCCAAATTCGCTGACAATTGGCGCCTCGAACACCGCTTCAAGCCCAACATGAGCCAGGCGACGAGGGAGCGGAAACTGAAGGGCTGGGCGCGGGCGGTGAAAGGCGTGCTGGCGAGCGATGAAGGGCAGGGGTAGGGCTCCTTGTCCGCGCCTGCAGTTCGTCGGCGTCGCCGCACACACTGCCGTCATGCCCGGGCTTGTCCCGCCTGCGCGGCCGAAGCCGCTTCGGCGGGGCGAAGGCCCGGGCATCCACGTCTTTCCGCCTGCGTGGCCCGACGTGCATGGCCGGGACAAGCCCGGCCATGACGCGTTGAGAGAGCAAGCGCGTTGGCCTGCCGCCTCGGATCAGTCTGCGCCTTGCCCGCTCTCCTCCTGCACCGCGAGCAGCGCCTTCAGCGTATCCTCGCTGAGCTTGCCGGTGGTGGAAGAATTGCGCCGCTCGACGGCTTCGACCGGCCGTGAATGCTGCGGCTGGGCGGCGTTGTAGACCCGCGCGGCAACTCCAGTCTCGTCTGTTTCCTCCGCCTCGTCCGCGGCGCTCGCGCCTTGCGCATAACCGACGCGGCGGCGACGCTTGGTCTCCTTCGGCTTGGGCGGCTCGGGCGTATAGACGATCGGCGGCAGGGTGACGTGATGGCGCGACATGGATTCGCTTCCCAAAGGGCCAGCTGCCATCCAGCGGGTGATTCGCGCTCGTGCGCCAGTTACGATTCCGTCATCACGTGATGACTGAGGACAATTGCCTGTGGAGCCGGTAGAGTTTTGCCGCCGCGGCTCGCCTGGCGGGCCCGGTGACTGCCGTGAGGCCAGCAACAGAAAGCGTGAATCAGCATGTTCCTGATCGGCCAATACGACTCCCCCTTCGTCCGCCGGGTTGCGATCGCGATGCGGCTCTATGGGCTCAAGTTCGACCACAAGCCATGGTCGACGTTTGGCGATGCCGAGAAGATCGCGCCCTACAATCCGCTCCGGCGGGTACCGACGCTGGTGCTGGATGACGGCGAGACGCTGATCGATTCCACCGCCATCATCGATTATCTCGATGAGCTGGCCGGGCCGGAGAAGGCGATGCTCGCAGCCCGCGGCATCGAGCGGCGTCAGCACTTGCGCATGATTGCGCTCGCAACCGGGCTTGGCGACAAGTCGGTGAGCCTGGTCTACGAAAGCGCGCTGCGCAAGGAGAAGCTCGCGCTGTGGGTCGATCGCTGCGAGGCGCAGATCAAGGGCGCGCTCGACGCGCTGGAGCAGGCACGCGTGGCGGCAACGACGCCTTATCTGTTCGGCGAACGCATCGGCCATTCGGACATCGCGGTGGCCTGCGTGCTGCGCTTCACGGTGGAAGCGCATTCACACCTGTTCACGCGCGAAGCCTATCCGGCGCTATCAGCACATTCCGCGATGTGCGAGGCGCTGCCGGTGTTCAAGGATATCGTGCAGCCGTTATCTCCGCCGAAGCGGTGACTTGCTGTCGTGCCGGCGAACGCCCCATAGCGCGCGTCGCAACGTCATTCTCGCATCTTCGTCGGATGCTCGAACCGACGGCCCGGTAGGTTTACGGGAAACGTGCCGGGCTGTCTCTCTGGAGCCGATCAGCGTTGCATCGAGCTCTGCTAACCAGTCAACGCTGCTATCGCTGCGTATCTGGCCGGTGGTCTCTTCGAGCGCCCGCCTGTGTCAATGCGTCCTGTGCGCTGTGCGCTTCGAGCGTGTGGGGAGGTATGCCAAGGCCTGACTGCCGCCACCGACACAATCAATCTTCATCGACTGGCAAGCAGCGTATTCGGCGGCAGAATACACCACGATCGACCGATGCGCCGCTGCTTTGCCCGGAAATGGATTAAGCTCACAGATTCCTGTGCGACCTGACTTCATGGCGTCGCATTGCTCCTTGCTTTGAAATCCGCAGCTCATAAGCTCATGTTCGTTCTTGCGGCACCAATCTTCCGCACTCGCCTTCGGCATTGTGGCGACGACAGAGATGACTGCGGCCAGCGCTGTCATTGAAACAGCGGTTAGGGTTCGCGAAATTGATTTCATTGCCCTGACTCCTTGTTGTAGCGATCCCATCGAACGGGACGCCAAGAGAACGCCGCCACCTCTACGTTGATGGCAGCGGGACCATGTTGCTCTGCATCAAGAGCCGCAGTTATTTTCCTTGTCGCATGATGTTCATATTTGTTTCACAGAACTAATTCGCGTTAGAGAGCGCGGCGCGTGCAACGACACGGCCGCTCAATGATGACGCTTCGCCGCGGTAGCAAACATCGTGAGATGACGCCCAATCTTGGAGTCAGATCGTCTACAGAACTGCACGTTGCGCCGTCGCGACTCGAATAAGCTGAATGCGTGGCCGCAAAGACGCCTTACCTGTTCGGCGAAGCGGATCAGCCATTCGCACATCGTGCTGGCACCGTGCCGCGCATCAATGTGATGTGCTTTGTGACTGCCCGTCGCGTTAATCTGCCGCAGTGGCTTCGCTTGCGCCGTCGGGCAAATCACCGCCACCTTTTCCGCACCCCGCCTCGCTTGCAGAGGGACGTTTCGCGATCGTCACGAACGTGAGGCGGGATTGCGGTGGACGCGGATGTGCCTGTTGACGAGCGGCATGGAAGCGGACGGCGAAATCGCGTGGTCCTGGCGCCCCAAAGGCTGGCGCTAATGCCGACGATGCGCTAGCGCATCGCGGCGGACGGTGGCAATCGGCAAGGTTCACCGAGGAGAGCGCGCTATAAGCCGTAAACCACTGCGCAGGGAAGGCCGGCGTGATGTCGGCTGTACCTGTGGTCACGCGCCCTTCGCGCACTGTTTTCGGCGCGAGGGCCCCGGGTGCAGCGGTCACCCGGCCTTCCCTGCGCCCTCTGTATCTTGAGAGGGCGGGCATCATGCAAAGCTCGGGCGAATTCCGTCGCGAGAATGACGACGTATGTCTCCCCGTCGTCCCGGCGAAAGCCGGGACCCATAACCCCAGGCAGCATTTGTCGCGAAGGACGGCGTTACTGAAACCGAGTCTCAGCCGAGAGCACAACGCGGCATGGGTCCCGGCTTTCGCCGAGACGACAATGTGGAGGCGGGCGTGCAGCTAACCCCGCGCCGCCTTCTTGCGCCAGGCGAGGTGCACGGCGCAGGTGCAGCCGGGCGGGTGCGAGGCGATATCGTTGGCGGGCGTCGCTGCCGGCGCTGTGGTCGGCATCGCCTGCTGCACGGCGCGGTCGGTTGCGGAGCGGTCTTGGGTGGGGATGTAGTTCAGGATCGGCGCGAGCCAGCGCTCGATTTCCGCGACCTCCATGCCCTTGCGTGCGGCGTAGTCCTCGACCTGGTCGCGCTCGATCTTGCCGACACCGAAATAATAGCTCTCGGGATGGGCGAAATAGAGCCCCGACACCGACGAGCCCGGCCACATCGCATAGCTCTCGGTCAGCGTCACGCCCGAGTTCGCCTCGGCATCGAGCAGCGCGAACAGTGTCTTCTTCTCGGTGTGATCGGGCTGCGCGGGATAGCCGGGCGCGGGGCGGATGCCCTGGTACTTCTCCAGGATCAGCTCCTCGGTCGACAGCGCCTCGTCCGGCGCATAGGCCCAGAACTCGCGGCGCACGCGCGCATGCATGCGCTCGGCAAAGGCTTCGGCCAGCCGATCGGCCAGCGCCTTGCACAGGATCGAGGAGTAGTCGTCATTGGCATGCTTGAAACGGTCGGCGATCGCGTCCTCGCCGATCCCGGCGGTGACCACGAAGCCGCCGATATAATCGGGCACGATCCCGCGCGGTGCGATGAAGTCGGACAGCGCCGCGTTGAAGCGGCCCTCGCGCTTCTCCAGCTGCTGGCGCAGCGTGTGCAGCGTCGCGATCTTCGTTGTCCGCGCCTCGTCGGCGTAGACGGCGATATCGTCACCTTCGGCATTGGCCGGCCAGAAGCCGACCACTGCGCGCGCGGTGAACCATTTCTCCTTGACGATCTGGCCGAGCATCTTGCGCGCATCGTCATAGAGCGAGCGGGCGGCTTCGCCGACTTTTGCGTCGTCGAGAATGGCCGGGAAGCGGCCGGCGAGCTCCCAGGTCTGGAAGAATGGTGTCCAGTCGATATAGGGCACCAGCTCGGCGAGATCGTAGTCGGTGAAAGTCCGCGTGCCGAGGAAGGTCGGCTTCTTCGGCGGCCTCGCCGCGAAATCGATCTTCACCGCATTGGCGCGGGCGTCCGCCAGCCGCAGCCGCTTCTTGTCGGCCTGCGCGCGAAAATGCGCTGCGGAAATCTTGGCGTATTCGGCGCGGATCTCCGCCGCATAGGCCTCGCGCTTGTCGGACAACAGCGAGGATGCCACGCCCACCGCGCGGCTCGCGTCATTGACATGCACCACCGGACCCGCGTGGTAGTTCGGGTCGATCTTCACGGCCGTGTGCACGCGGCTGGTGGTGGCGCCGCCGATCAAAAGCGGCACCTTCAGGCCCTCGCGCTGCAGCTCGGAGGCGAAGAACGCCATTTCGTCAAGGGACGGCGTGATCAGGCCGGACAGCCCGACGATGTCGGCCTTCTCGGCCTTGACGGTCTCGACGATCTTGGCCGCCGGCACCATCACGCCGAGGTCGATCACCTCGAAATTGTTGCACTGGAGCACGATGCCGACGATGTTCTTGCCGATGTCGTGGACATCGCCCTTCACCGTCGCCATCACGATCTTGCCGGCCGACGAGCGCTCGCCGGCGCCGCTTTTGTTGTTCGCCTTCTCCGCCTCCATGAACGGCATCAGATAGGCCACCGCCTGCTTCATCACGCGCGCGGACTTCACCACCTGCGGCAGGAACATCTTGCCGTCGCCGAAAAGATCGCCGACCACGTTCATGCCGGCCATCAGCGGGCCCTCGATCACGTCAAGCGGACGCTGCGAGGCAGCACGCGCCTCCTCGGTGTCTTGCTCGATGAACTCGGTGATGCCATGCACCAGCGCGTGGCTGAGCCGCTTGCCGACCGGCCATTCGCGCCAGGCGAGATCGGCCTCCTTGGCCTGTGTCTGCTTGCCGCGGAATTTTTCCGCCAGTGCCAGCAAGCGTTCAGCTGCACCTGGATCGCGGTTGAGGACTACATCTTCGCACACCTGACGCAGCTCGGGATCGATGTCGTCATAGACGATCATCTGCCCGGCATTGACGATGCCCATGTCCATGCCGGCCTTGATGGCGTGATACAGGAACACCGAATGCATGGCCTCGCGCACCGGCTCATTGCCGCGGAACGAGAACGAGAGATTCGACACGCCGCCCGAGACATGCGCGCCCGGCAGGTTCTGGCGGATCCAGCGCGTCGCCTCGATGAAATCGACGCCGTAATTGTTGTGCTCCTCGATCCCGGTGGCGATAGCGAAAATATTCGGATCGAAGATGATGTCTTCCGGCGGGAAGCCCACGCGCTGCACGAGGATGTCATAGGCGCGCTTGCAGATCTCGGTCTTGCGCGCAAAGGTGTCGGCCTGGCCCTTCTCGTCAAAGGCCATCACGACCACTGCCGCGCCATGCCGCCGCGCGATGTTGGCCTCGTGGATGAACTTCTCCTCGCCCTCCTTCATGGAGATGGAGTTCACGATCGGCTTGCCCTGCACGCATTTCAGGCCGGCCTCGATCACGGTGAATTTCGAGGAATCGACCATCACAGGCACGCAGGCGATGTCGGGCTCGGCGGCGACGAGGTTGAGGAAGGTCCGCATCGCGGCTTCCGAGTCGAGCAGGCCCTCGTCCATGTTGACGTCGATCACCTGGGCGCCGTTCGCAACCTGGTCCCGCGCCACCTGAAGGGCCGCGGTGTAGTCGCCGGCGGTAATCAGCTTGCGGAAACGCGCAGAGCCGGTGACATTTGTGCGCTCGCCGACATTGACAAAGGGAATCGCGGGCGTGAGCTCGAACGGCTCGAGGCCCGAGAGCCGCAGCCGCGGCGCGATTTCTGGCACGAGGCGCGGCTTGTGCGGCTTAACCGCGGCGGCAATCGCGGCGATATGATCCGGCGTGGTTCCGCAGCAGCCGCCGACGATGTTGACGAGGCCATCGCGCGCGAACTCGCCGATCAGGCGCGCCATGTACTCCGGCGTCTCGTCATACTGGCCGAACTCGTTGGGCAGGCCGGCATTGGGATAGGCGCAGACCAGCGTGTCCGCGATGCGGCTGATATCGGCGATATGGGCACGCAGATCTTCCGCACCGAGCGCGCAGTTGAAGCCGATGGTGATGGGCCTGGCATGGCGCACCGAGTTCCAGAACGCTTCCGGCAGTTGTCCCGAAAGCAGGCGGCCGGACTTGTCGGTGATGGTGCCCGACACCATCACGGGCACGTCGATGCCGTGCGCTTCGCAGATCTCGGCGATGGCATAGAGCGCAGCCTTGGCGTTCAGCGTGTCGAAGATGGTCTCGACCAGCAGCAGGTCGACGCCGCCGTCGAGCAGGCCCCTGACCTGCTCGCCATAGGACTCGCGCAGATCGTCGAAGCTCACCGCGCGATAACCGGGATTGGCAACGTCGGGCGAGATCGAGGCGGTGCGGTTGGTGGGTCCGACGGCGCCGGCCACGAAGCGCGGCTTGCCGTCCTCGGCCTGCACGCGCTCGGCTGCCGCGCGCGCCAGCCGCGCGCCATCGCGGTTCATCTCATAGACGATGTCGGCGAGGTCATAGTCGGCCTGCGCGATCGAGGTCGAGGAGAAGGTGTTGGTGGCGACGATGTCGGCGCCGGCGCGCAGGTAAGCGGCGTGGATGTCCTCGATCGCCTTGGGCTGGGTGAGGATCAAGAGATCATTGTTGCCGCGAAGGTCGCGATGGAAATTCGCAAAGCGCGCGCCACGGAAGGCGGCCTCGTCGAACTGCAGGGCCTGGATCATGGTGCCCATGGCGCCATCGAGCACCAGGATGCGCTTTCTCGCTTCGTTTTGCAGGGCAACGCGCTTGGAAGAAACCGGAACAGACATCAGGCAGCCTCACGCGCTTGTTTGGGGCGAATGCCAAGCAGATGGCTGATGGCAAACACGAGATCAGCGCGGTTCATGGTGTAGAAATGGAAGGTGTCGACGCCATGCTTGTTGAGCTTCTGCACCTGGCCGGCGGCAACCGTTGCGGCCACCAGCTTGCGGGTGTCGACATCGTCGTCGAGACCGTCGAATTTCTGCGCCAGCCAGTCCGGCACGCTGGTGCCGGCGCGGGTGACGAAATTGCGGGCCAGCTTGAAATTGTGCATGGGCATGATGCCCGGCACGATCGGGATCTCGATGCCGCGCGCGCGCACGCGATCGAGATATCGGAAATAGAGGTCATTATCGAAGAAGACCTGGGTGATCGCGCGCGCGGCGCCGGCATCGACCTTGGCCTTCAGCGTGTCGATGTCGGCGTCGAAATCGCGGGCCTCGGGATGCTTTTCGGGATAGGCCGAGACAGACACCTCGATGTCGGGATGGCGCTTCCGGATGCCTTCGACAAGCGCGGGCGAGGTCTGGTAGCCGTCGGGATGGGCGATGAAGGGCGTGCCGATGCCGGCGGCGGGGTCGCCGCGGAGCGCCACGATGTGCCGGACCCCGATCTCATGATAGCGGTCGACGATCTCGTCGATCTCGCCTTTGGAGGCGCCGACGCAGGTGAGATGCGCAGCCGGCCGCAACGCGGTCTCGCCAAGGATCCGGGCGATGGTGGCGTGGGTGCGCTCGCGCGTGGAGCCGCCAGCGCCGTAGGTCACCGACACGAAGTTCGGCGCCAGCGGGGCCAGCTTCTTGATGGTCTCCCACAGGTTCTTCTCCATCTCCGCGGTCTTGGGCGGGAAGAACTCGAAGGAGATCTTGGGGGCTGGCAGCGCGCGAGCCGCCTCGGTGGCGGGGGGCGTCAGCTCGGACATCGGACCACGGACTCCACGGTTTCGGGACAGTCAGGTTTAGGTTGGGAGGTGCTAAAATAGGCCAAAGCAGTGGGCAGAAGTAGCTTGTTATTCATGGGAAGTTGCCCATTACACTGGAATAGTAGGTCTCTTATTTTGCAATGCGGGCCACTGATTGGGCGACTTATTGATGGAAATATCCAATAGGATCAGCAATGTTTCTGCTATGTTCGCAAAAATCTTGTGTGGGCAAGTCTTATACAGATGAGAAATTTGTGTGATAATTCCCACTTTCGCTTGCCTTGCGAGCCCGCGACCGTCCCCGCGGCCGGCGCGGAAGACCCCTTCGCGGAACGCTTATTGCCGGCCCCATGGCGTGCATTAGGTATGGCACAATGATCCCGCTCTCGGTCCTCGATCTCTCCGTCGTCACCACGGAAACCCGCCCGGCGGCGGCGCTGCGCCAAAGCATCGACCTTGCCCGCCATGTCGATGCGCTCGGCTATGTCCGCTACTGGCTGGCCGAGCATCACAACCTTGCCTCGGTCGCCAGCCCCGCGCCCGACGTGATGATCGGGCAGATCGCAGCGGTGACGCAGCATATCCGCGTCGGCTCCGGCGGGGTGATGCTGCCCAATCACGCGCCGCTGGTGGTGGCCGAGCGGTTCAAGATGCTGGAGGCGCTGTTCCCCGGCCGTATCGATCTTGGCCTCGGCCGCGCGCCCGGCACCGACGGCGCCACGGCCTATGCGCTGCGCAGCCGGCTCGACCGGCGCGAGGGCGATGATTTCCTGGAGCGGCTGCATGAGCTCGTGCTGTGGGAGACCCGCGATTTCCCGCCGGGACACCCCTACAACAACGTGGTGGCGATGCCCGACGACACGCCGCTGCCGCCGATCTGGCTGCTCGGCTCGAGCGACTATTCCTCCGAGCTTGCCGCCCAGGTCGGGATGGGATTCGCCTTCGCACATCACTTCGCAAGCCATGACGCGGTCGACGCGATGCTCGCCTATCGCAGCCACTTCAAGCCATCGGGCTTCCGGCAAACGCCGCACGCGATCCTGGCGGTAGCTGTGGTGACGGCGGAAACTGATGCCGAGGCCGAGCGCCTCGCCTCGTCAGCCGATCTCAACCGCCTGCGACGCGACCGCGGCCAATATTCGGCGCTGCCGAGCCCGGACGAGGCGCAGGCCTATCCCTATACGCCCGCCGATCGCGCCGCCATCGCCCGTAACCGCTCGCGCCTGTTCGTCGGCAGCCCGTCGACGGTCGTGCAGAAGCTGCAGCCACTGATCACGGCGAGTCAGGCCGATGAGCTGATGGTGATCACGGCGGTCTACGACCACGAGGCAAGGAAGAAGTCGTACAGCCTGCTCGCTGAGGCGTTTGGACTGGCGAAGGTCGGCGCGTAACTGGCGTCGCGGACAACTCTCGTCGTCCCGGCGAAAGCCGGGACCCATAACCCCAGGGCGCAGTTGTCGCGAAGAAAGGCGCAACAGCCAGCTCGTGCCACAACAATGGCCTGTGGTTATGGGCCCCGGCCTGCGCCGGGGCGGCGGCAATTACGCCTCGCGCTCGCTGAACGTCGCGCGGAAGGGATGGGCGGGATAGACGCCGACGATGCGGAGCTCGCGCGAGAAGAATTTCAACTCCTCCAGCGCAAAGGCGAGGCCCCGATCATCCGGATGGCCGTCGACATCGGCATAGAACTGCGTGGCGAAGAAATTGCCGTCGACCATGTAGCTCTCGAGCTTGGTCATGTTGACGCCATTGGTGGCAAAGCCACCCAGCGCCTTGTAGAGGGCGGCGGGCAGGTTGCGCACCCGGAAAACGAAGCTCGTGACCAATGGCCCCGAGCCCTGCGGCGCCCACTTCTCCTCGCGCGCCAGCACCACAAAGCGCGTGGTGTTGTGGGCCTCGTCCTCGATGTTCTCGATCAGGATGTCGAGGCCGTAGATCTCGGCCGCAAGCCGCGAGGCGATCGCGGCCGTCGTCTTGTCGCCGCGCTGGGCGATGTCGCGGGCGGCGCCGGCGGTGTCGCCCGATACGATCGGCTTGATACCGCGCTCGCGGATGATGCGGCGGCACTGGCCGAGCGCGTGGACATGGCTCTCCACCGCCTTGATGTCAGCAAGCTTCGCCCCGCGCGGCGCCATCAGCTGGTGATGAACCGGGAGGAACCACTCGCCGATGATGTAGAGGCCGGAAGCCGGCAGCAGGTGATGGATGTCGGCGACGCGCCCCGCCACCGAATTCTCGATCGGGATCATGCCGAGCTCGGCTTCGCCCGAGGAGATCGCCGACAGCGCGTCCTCGAATGTCGCGCAGGGGAGCGGCTCCGCATCGGGATAGGCCTCGACAATGGCGATATGGGAATTGGCGCCCGGCTCGCCCTGGAACGCGATTTTCAGCTTCTGGGTCATGATGCGCCTTGTAGCAGCAGCCTAGGATTTGGCCAGTATCTGGCGGGCGGTCTCGAGGTCTGCAGGGGTGTCGACCCCGCGGGGGACCGTGTCGACGATGGTGATGTCGATCCGCATGCCCGCCTCCAGCGCCCGCAGCTGCTCGAGCTTCTCCTGCAATTCCAGCGGCGAGGGCGGCAGCTTGACAAAGCGCTCCAGCGCGGCGCGCCGGTAGGCGTAGAGGCCGATGTGGTGGTAGCGCGGTCCGTCGCCATAAGGCGCGGTGGCGCGGGTGAAATAGAGCGCGCGCATGCGCCGGCCACCGAGCGGGCTGCCGACCGCCTTCACCACGCTCGGCGCGGAATCCTCCTCCGCGGTGTGGATCCGGGAGGCAAGGGTTGCGATGTCGACCGCGGGATCCTCGAGCGGCGGCAGCACGTCGCGAATGTTCTCGACCGAAATGGTCGGGAAATCGCCCTGCAGATTGACGACGATCTCGGCCTCGCCATTGGGATCGAGCTTGCAGGCTGCCTCGAACACGCGGTCCGAGCCGGAGGGGTGGTCGGGACGGGTCATGACGGCCTCGCCGCCATGGGCTCTCACAGCTTCAGCGATCGCCGCTGTATCGGTTGCAACCGCCACGCGTCCAATCCGGGCCTCTTCCGCCCGCCGCAGCACATGCACGATCATCGGCACGCCTGCGATATCCTTGAGCGGCTTGCCGGGTAGACGGGTTGCGGCCATGCGGGCGGGGATCAGCACCAAAATACGTCTGTCGGGCATCCGAAACGGGGGCTCCTCGTTGGCCTGAAACGGGTGGGGACGGCACATGAGCCGGAGCGCTTATACGGGTTGCCAGAGCACGGGCAAACCGATATCTGATCGAGGCTGTTTCCCGGAAGGGGTGGTGCCAACGCGCTGGTCCGGGGCTCAGATCTAGGGAAAAGGCCGCTATAGCCGGCCTCATCACAGCTTTTGGGCTTGGGGCGGAATTCGACATGGACTCCTTCGAACTCAACAAGATTCTCGGCGCGATCCTGGCCAGCTGCCTTGTGCTGCTGGTCATGAACTTTACCGCCAATGCGCTGTTTGCCCCGGTCGAGCCGGCCAAGCCCGGTTTCGAGATCGCGGTCAAGGAAGAGGCCGCCGGCGGCGCCAAGGAAGCCGCGCCCGCGAAGGAAGAGCCGATCGAGAAGCTGCTCGCGACCGCCTCGGTGCAGAAGGGTGAAGCGGCGGCCAAGAAGTGCCAGGCCTGCCACACCTTTGCGAAGGGCGAGCCGAACCGGGTCGGTCCGAATCTCTGGGGCATCGTCGGCGACCACAAGGGCGAGGGCCGCGGCTTCAACTTCTCCGCCGGCATGAAGGCCAAGGGCGGCACCTGGACCGACGACGACCTCAACCAGTTCCTGACCAATCCGAAGGCTTTCGTGCCCGGGACCGCGATGGGCTTTGCCGGTATTCCGAAGGAGAGCGAGCGCGCCGACGTGATCGCCTACCTGCATACGCTCGCGGACACCCCGGTTCCGCTGCCGACGGCATCCAAATAGCCAGCTTGCAACGACGTGTTCCGTTTCGACGGCCGGGTCCAAAGCCTGGCCGTTGTTCGTTTCAACGCCTCGCAGCCTTGTGACCTGGGCTGCCGGGACCTTTCGCCGCATCAAGGCATGCTATGATGAGGAAAAAGCAACGTTACCGGTCGAATCCTTGCCGTATATTGCGGTCCAGATAGCCGCAATTAGCGAAGGGTCTTCATTTTGCGCATTTCCCGACGACAGCTTCTGCAAGGCACGGCCATTGCCGCCCTCACTCCCGCGCTCGGCCACATCGCGGGTCGCGAGATCATCCAGCCGGCAGCCGCGCAAGGCGCAGGCGAGCTTCCGTGGCGACACGCGCTGTCGCTGTTCGGTGACGTCAAGTATCCGGCCGGCTTTAAGCATTTCGACTACGCTAATCCGGGCGCCCCGAAGGGCGGCACGGTGCGCATGTTCGAGCTCGGGACGTTCGACAATTTCAACATTGTGGTCAACGGCGTGAAGGGATCGCTCGCCAACGGCGCCCGTATGATTTTCGAGTCGTTGACGACGGGCTCGCAGGATGAGCCGGCAACGATGTACGGATTGCTCGCGGAGGCCGCAGCCTTCCCCGACGATTTCTCCTACGCCATCTATCGGTTGCGCGCCGCGGCGCGCTGGCACGACGGCAAGCCGGTCACTCCGGAGGATGTGATTTTCTCCTTCGATGCGCTGAAGAAGAACAGTCCGATGTACAGCGCCTACTACCGGCACATCACCAAGTGCGAGCAAATCGGCGATCGCGACGTCAAGTTTTCGTTCGATTCTCCGGGAAATCGCGAACTGCCGACCATTGTCGGCGAGTTTCCGATCCTGCCCAAGCATTGGTGGGAAGGAAACGATGCGCAAGGCAACAAGCGCGACATCACCGCGACCACGCTGGAGATCCCACTGGCCTCGGGGCCCTATCGTATCAAGGAGTTCGTTGCGGGCCGCTCGCTTGTGCTGGAACGCGTCGCCGATTATTGGGGCAACGACATTCCGGCGTCAGTCGGACAGAACAATTTCGACCAGATGAGATTTGAATTCTTCCGCGACGATACCGTCGGGCTCGAGGCATTCAAGGCGGATCAGCTGGACTGGTTCGTCGAACGCAGCGGCAAGCAGTGGTCGACGGCCTACGATTTTCCGGCGGTAACCGAAAAGCGCGTCATCAAGGAAAAATTTCCCGACTTGAGCTCTGGGCGGATGCAGGGCTTCGCGCTCAACCTGCGCCGGCCGCTGTTTGCCGACGTCAGGGTCCGCCGCGCGTTCAACTATGCCTATGATTGGGAGACCTCGGATCGGCAGCTCTCGAACGGGGAGTACCATCGCGACAGCAGCTATTTCGACGGGATTCCCGAGTTCATGGCCACCGGGCTTCCGGAGGGGCAGGAGTTGCAGATCCTCGACACGGTGCGCGACAAGGTGCCCGCCGAACTGTTCACGACGCCCTACAAGAATCCGGTTGGCGGTAGCGAGGAGGCCTCGCGCACCAATCTGCGCGAGGCTGCACGTCTGCTCAAGGAAGCAGGATTTGAGATCCGCAACCGTCAGCTGACCGATCCCGCAGGCAAACCCGTCAGCGTCGAGTTCCTTTCTCAGGATACGGCCGACGAGAGAGGCGTGCTCTTCTACAAGCCCTATCTGGAACGTCTCGGGATAACCGTGAACGTTCGCACCGTGGATAGCGTGCAATACCAGAATCGCCTGCGCAGCTTCGATTTCGATATAACCACGGCGGTATGGGTCCAATCGCTGTCGCCGGGTAATGAGCTGCGCGATTACTTTGGATCAGAGGCGGCGGATCGGCCCGGTTCGCGCAACCTCGTGGGCATCAAGAATCCTGCGATCGATACCCTGATCAACCGCATTGTCTTCGCAAAGGATCGCGCCGAACTGGTCGCGGGCTGCAAGGCGCTGGATCGGGTGCTGCTCTGGAATTATTACCTCGTCCCGCAATTCGCCGCCGGGTTTGAACGCACTGCGCGCTGGGATCGCTTCGGTCATCCCGACCCGCTGCCCAAATACGGCCTTTCCGGCTTCCCGTCGCTTTGGTGGTGGGATGCCGAGAAGGCAGCCAAGATAGGCAAACGCGCTTGAAGACATTGCTCCGTCTGCCCGCCCTGTCGCGCCGGCACGTGCTTGGCCTTGGTGTTGGCGTTGGCATCGGCGCGGTGGCCGCGCCCTTGCTTCGCGCCGCGCGGGCCAGCGAGGCCGGCACCGAAGCCCACGGCATGTCGGCCTTTGGCGATTTGAAATACCCGGCCGATTTTCATCATTTCGAGTATGTGAACATCGATGCACCGAAGGGCGGCACCATGTCCACATTGCCGACAGTGCGAGCAAACAACCAGTCTTACCAGACCTTCAATTCCCTGAATGCCTTCATCCTGAAAGGTGAAGGCGCGCAAGGCATGGATCTGACATTTGCGACATTGATGGCGCGCGCCGGCGACGAGCCTGACGCCATGTACGGCTACGCCGCCAAGTCGCTGCATATATCCCCCGACAAACTGACCTATCGCTTCATCATGCGCCCCGAAGCCCGTTTTCACGACGGTTCGAAAATGACCGCGCGCGATGTGGCGTTTTCGTTGCAGACGCTGAAGGCAAAGGGTCATCCCCTGGTCGTGCTGCAGATGCGGGACTTCGTCAGCGCGGAAGCGCATGACGACTCGACCGTCGTCGTGAAATTCGCCGAGAAGTACGCGCGTGACGTGCCGCTTTATATCGCGAGCCTGCCGATTTTCTCGCAGGCCTATTACACCAACCGAAGCTTCGACGAATCCACGCTTGACACCCCCCTGGGCTCGGGACCCTACAAGGTCGGAAAATTCGAGGTCAATCGTTATATCGAATTCGAGCGCGTCAAGGACTGGTGGGCGGCCGACCTGCCGGTCAACCGCGGCAGCTTCAATTTCGACATCGTGCGCTATGAGTTCTATCGCGACCGCGACGTTGCGTTCGAGGGGTTCACTGCGAAGAACTATCTGTTCCGCGAGGAGTTCACGGCCCGGATCTGGGCCACGCGCTACGACTTCCCCGCCGTGAAGGACGGGCGGGTCAAGCTCGAGGTGCTGCCGGACGACACGCCGTCGGGTGCGCAGGGATGGTTCATCAATATGCGCCGCGACAAGTTCAAAGATCCGCGCGTACGCGAAGCCCTGATCGACGCCTTCGATTTCGAGTGGACCAACAAGACCATCATGTACGGCGCCTACGCGCGCACGGTGTCGCCGTTCCAGAATTCCGACCTGATGGCGAAGGGATCGCCCTCGCCGGATGAGATCAAGCTGCTCGAGCCCTTCCGCGGAGAGTTGCCGCAGGAGGTGTTCGGCGAGCCCTTCGTGCCGCCAGTTTCCGACGGATCGGGGCAGGATCGCGCGCTGTTGCGGAAAGCCTCGCAATTGCTGCAGCAGGCGGGGTGTCCGATCAAGGACGGCAAGCGGGTGCTGCCGAACGGGGAGGTCTTCAGGATCGAGTTTCTGGCCGACGAGCAGTCGCTCGAGCCGCACCACGGGCCTTACATCAAGAATCTCGCAACCCTCGGCATCGAGGCGACGTTCCGCCTGGTCGATGCAGTCCAGTACCGCGCCCGGGTCGAGGATTTCGATTTCGACATGGCGATGGAGCGCTTCAGCATGTCAGCGACGCCGGGCGATGGCATGCGATCGTTCTTTTCCTCCAAGGTGGCCAACACTAAGGGAAGCTACAATTTGGCGGGTATTGCCAGTCCCGTGATCGACGCTTTGATCGAAAAGATCATCGCCGCGGACAGTCGCGCCGATCTCACCACGGCCTGCCATGCCTTCGACCGTGTGTTCCGCGCCGGACGGTACTGGGTGCCGCAATGGTATCGGCAGAACCATCCGCTGGCCTATTGGGACGAGTTCTCCCATCCCAAGAGCCTGCCGCGCTACCAGGTCGACAACTATTCGTCCGGCGTCGGCGAGCGAACGCTCTGGTGGTACGATGCCGCCAAGGCCGCCAAGCTTGAGCAGGCGAAGTAGGTCATGAGCGCCTATATCGCCCGCCGCATCCTCCTGATGATTCCGACCCTGCTCGGGATCCTTTTCGTCTCCTTTGTCGTGGTGCAGTTCGCGCCCGGCGGGCCGGTGGAGCGCGTCATCGCGCAGCTCTCCGGTGCTGACACCGGCGGCACCTCGCGCATCTCCGGCGGAGGTGGCGATTTCGGTGCGCGCGGGCAGGGCCAGATCGGCGCGGCGGCGGATGCGGTCAATTCCAAATATCGCGGGGCGCAGGGGCTGGATCCCGATTTCATCAAGAGCCTGGAGAAGCAGTTCGGCTTCGACAAGCCGGCGCCGGAGCGTTTTGCGCTCATGGTCTGGAACTTCGCGCGGTTCGATTTCGGCAAGAGCTATTTCCGCGACATCAGCGTGATCCAGCTGGTCAAGGAGAAGTTGCCGGTCTCGATGTCGCTCGGCATCTGGATGACGCTGCTCACCTATCTGATCTCGATCCCGCTCGGCATCCGCAAGGCCGTGAAGGACGGCTCGAAATTCGACACCTGGACCTCGGCGGTCATCATCGTCGGCTTCGCGATCCCCGGATTCCTGTTCGCGATCCTCCTGATCATCCTGTTCGCGGGCGGCTCGTTCTTCAACATCTTCCCGCTGCGCGGCCTCACCTCCGACGGCTGGTCGCAGTTTCCCTGGTACTGGAAGATCATCGACTATTTCTGGCATCTCACGCTGCCGCTGATCTCGATGGCGCTCAGTGCCTTCGCGACCATGACGCTGTTGACCAAGAATTCGTTCCTGGATGAGATCCGCAAGCAATATGTCATGACGGCGCGCGCCAAGGGCTGCAGCGAGCGACAGGTGCTTTACGGCCACGTCTTCCGCAACGCCATGCTGATCGTGATCGCCGGCTTCCCCGGCGCCTTCATCAATGCGTTCTTCTCGGGCTCGCTGCTGATCGAGACCATTTTTTCGCTCGATGGCCTTGGCCTGCTCTCCTTTGAAAGCGTGCTCAATCGCGACTACCCGGTCGTGTTCGGGACGCTGTACATTTTCTCGCTGATCGGGCTCGTGGTGAACCTGATCTCCGACCTCACCTATATGTGGATCGATCCGCGGATCGATTTCGAGGCGCGGGAGGTCTGATGACGATTCTCGCGCCGCCCCCGGTCGAAACAACGACCCCGTCCCCTGTCGGCGAAGCCGTGCCGCCGACGCGCCAGCGGTTCCAGCCTTCGCCGTTGAACCGGCGGCGCTGGCAGAATTTCAAGGCCAACCGGCGCGGCTACTGGTCGTTCTGGATCTTCCTGGTCCTGTTCTTCATCTCCCTGTTTGCCGAATTGATCGCCAATGACCGGCCGTTCCTGGTCAAGTACAACGGCCATCTGTACTGGCCGGCCTTCGTGACCTATGCCGAGACCACCTTCGGCGGCGACTTCGAAACCGCGGCCGATTACCGCGATCCCTATTTGCAGAAGCTGATCAAGGACAAGGGCGGCTTCATCGTCTGGCCCTTGATCCGCTATTCCTACGACACCCACAATCTCGATTTGCCAACCCCGGCGCCGTCGCCGCCGACCTGGATGCTGACGGAAGCGCAATGCAAACCGGTGGTGGAGAAGAAGGGCCTGAAGAGCTGCCGCGATCTCGAATACAATTGGCTCGGCACTGATGATCAGGGCCGCGACGTGGTGGCGCGGCTGATCTACGGCTTCCGCATCTCGGTGCTGTTTGGCCTCTCCCTCACCATCATTTCCTCGATCATCGGCGTCGCCGCCGGCGGCGTGCAGGGCTATTTCGGCGGCTGGATCGATCTCGGCTTCCAGCGTTTCATCGAGATCTGGAACGCGATCCCCTACCTCTATCTGCTCCTGATCATCTCCGCGGTGCTGCCGCCGGGCTTCTTCGTGCTGCTCGGCATCATGGCACTGTTCTCTTGGGTCTCGCTGGTCGGCCTAGTCCGCGCGGAATTCTTGCGCGGGCGCAATTTCGAATACATCCAGGCGGCTCGCGCGCTCGGCGTCTCCAACGCGGTCATCATGTTCCGCCATCTGTTGCCGAATGCGATGGTGGCGACCATGACGTTCCTGCCCTTCATCGTCTCCTCCTCGGTGATGACGCTGACCGCGCTCGATTTCCTCGGCTTCGGTCTGCCGCCGGGCTCGCCCTCGCTTGGCGAGCTGTTGTCGCAGGCCAAAGCCAATGTGCAGGCGCCGTGGCTCGGCTTCACCGGCTTCTTCTCGGTGGCAATCATGCTGTCGCTTCTGATCTTCATCGGCGAAGCGGTGCGTGACGCGTTCGATCCGCGCAAGACATTCAGGTGAGGCCGCGCATGGACGCCATCAACCAGCCGCTGCTTGCGATCCGCGACCTCTCGGTGGCTTTCCACCAGCAAAGCGGAACCTCGCTTGCGGTGGACAAGATTTCCTTCGAGATCCGGCGCGGCGAGTGCGTCGCGCTGGTCGGGGAATCCGGCTCCGGCAAGTCCGTCAGCGCACTCTCGATCCTGAAACTGTTGCCGTATCCGATGGCCTCGCATCCCTCGGGCAGCATCCGTTTCAAGGGACGCGAACTCCTCGACCTCTCGGAGAACGACATCCGCGAGATCCGGGGCAATGATATCTCGGTGATCTTCCAGGAGCCGATGACCTCGCTCAATCCGCTGCACACGGTGGGTGCGCAGATCGGCGAGACGCTGCAGCTGCACCAGAGGATTGGCGGGGCAGCCGTGCGGGCGCGCACGCTGGAATTGTTGCGGCAGGTCGGCATTCCCGATCCGGAGACGCGGATGGGAAGCTATCCGCATCAGCTCTCCGGCGGCCAGCGCCAGCGCGTCATGATCGCTATGGCGCTCGCCAACGAGCCGGATCTTTTGATCGCGGACGAGCCGACCACCGCGCTTGACGTCACCGTGCAGGCGCAGATCCTGGCGCTGCTCGCCGATATCCGTGCGAGGCTCGGCATGAGCCTGCTCTTCATCACCCATGACCTCGGCATCGTGCGTCGCATCGCCGACCGCGTCTGTGTCATGAACGGCGGCAAGATCGTTGAGCAGGGGCCCGTCGAGCAGGTCTTCACCGCGCCCAAGCACCCCTATACCCGCGCACTGCTCGCCGCCGAGCCGAAGCCCGATCCCGCACCGCCGCGGCCGAACGCGCCGGTGGTGATGTCCGCCGATGACCTGAAAGTGTGGTTTCCGATCAAGCGCGGGCTGCTCCGCTCCGTGGTCGGACACATCAAGGCGGTCGACGGCGTCAGCCTCGCCGTGCGCAAGGGCGAGACACTCGGCGTGGTCGGCGAATCCGGCTCCGGCAAGACCACGCTGGGACTGGCGTTGTTGCGGCTGATCTCCTCCGACGGGCCGATCGTGTTCCTCGGGAACGACATCCAGGGACTGCGCTTCAAGGACATGCGGCCGTTCCGCCGCGACATGCAGATCGTGTTCCAGGATCCGTTCGGCTCCTTGAGCCCGCGCATGTCGGTCGGCGATATCGTCGCTGAAGGCTTGAGCGTGCATCAGCGCCAGCTGGACGCGGCCCAGCGCGAGGCGCGGGTGGTCAAAGCGCTGGAGGATGTCGGGCTCGATCCCGAGACGCGCAATCGCTATCCGCACGAGTTCTCCGGCGGCCAGCGCCAGCGCATTTCGATTGCGCGCGCGGTGGTGCTGGAGCCGAGCTTCGTGGTGCTGGACGAGCCGACCAGCGCGCTCGACATGCTGTTTCAGGCCCAGATGGTCGAGCTGCTGCGCGAGCTGCAGCGCAAGCACGATCTCACCTACATGTTCATCTCGCACGATTTGCGCGTGGTCGCCTCGCTCGCCAGCCACCTGATCGTCATGCGTCACGGCAAGGTGGTGGAGGAGGGGCCGGCGTCGGAATTATTCAAGGCTCCGAAGACCGACTACACCCGCGCCCTGTTCGCCGCCGCCTTCCGCCAGGAGACCGCGGGCAACGGCGCAGTGGCGACCTAGAGTCTTTTGACCGCCGTCACCTCGCTGCCGCTGGCCTTGATGCGCGCAATCGCAGCGTTGGTGTTTTCGATCGCGGTCGCCATGTGAAAGGCGTTGGCATGCACGACGGTGGCGGCATCGCGGACGATGGCGACGTGGCCTTTCCAGAAGATGAGATCGCCGCGCTGCAGCTGCGCTGCTTCATCCGCATCGAGCGCCCGGCCAAGCTCGACTTGCTGCATGTCGCTGTCGCGTGGACAGCTCCTGCCGGCGGCTAGCAGCGACAGCTGCACCAGGCCCGAGCAGTCGATGCCGAGGCAGCTCTTGCCGCCCCACAGATAGGGCGTGCCGACGAAGCGCTCCGCCACTGCAACGAAGTCCGGCGCGTGCACATCGAGCGCGGCGAGATGAATCTTCGGCACGAACCAGCCCTCGCACGTCACCGCAAACATTCCGTCTTCGCGTGTGACCGTGATGCGCGACTCCATCACCAGTGCATCCGACGGAGGCAGCTTGATCGAGGGGCCGGGGAAGGCGAAGGTGCGGAGCGCCGTGACCTTGTGGGTCGGCATCATCGGGGCAGGCCGCGCCAGCGCGGCGTCCGGCAGCCACCCCACATAGCCGTCTGAATCGAGCTGGCCCCAGGCCCAGCCCTCGCCGTTGCGATCATAGATGGTGACGCGCTCGCCCTTGAGCGCCTGCGTCGCCTGTTCGGCATCCGCGGATGGTCCCAGCCGCAGCGGGGCCAACGCATCAGTGATCTCGAACGTCTCGCCCTCGACGAAGCGCGCCGCCTGCACTCTGCCCTCGAGGTGCTTCGCGGCGATGTCGCCGCGGGCCGGCGTCAGACGCGGATCAAGCATAGCGTTCCCCGAGCAGCCGGAACATTGCGCGCGCGGCCTGGCATTCGCCGCCCTCCGGACGTCCCGGCTTCGCTGAAGGCGTCCAGGCAAAAATGTCGAAATGCAGCCAGCTTTTGGCATGCTCGACAAAGCGCTGCAGGAACAGCGCGCAGGTGATGGAGCCGGCAAAGCCGCCTGACGGCGCGTTGGTGATGTCGGCTGTCTTCGCATCGAGCCAGCTGTCGTAAGGCGCCCACAGCGGCATGCGCCAGAGCGGATCGTTTTCCTCGCGCGCGCAGCGTGCAACGTCCGTCGCAAGCGTCTCGTCCTCGGTGTAATAGGGCGGCAGATCGGGACCCAGCGCCACCCGCGCCGCACCGGTCAGCGTGCCCATGTCGATCAGCAGCTCCGGCTTCTCCTCGTCTGCAAAGGCCAGTGCGTCCGCAAGGATCAGTCGCCCCTCCGCATCGGTGTTGCCGATCTCGACCGACAGGCCCTTGCGCGAGCGGAAGATGTCGAGCGGGCGGAAGGCGTTGCCGGCGACCGCATTCTCCACCGCGGGGATCAGGACCCGCAGCCGCAGCTTCAGCTTCGCATCCATCACCATCTGCGCCAGGGCCAGCACATTCGCGGCCCCGCCCATGTCCTTTTTCATGTTCAGCATGCCCGCCGACGGCTTCAGATCGAGGCCGCCGGTGTCGAAGCACACACCCTTGCCGACCAGCGTCACCTTGGGATGCGAGGGATCGCCCCAGCAGAAATCGATCAGCCGCGGCGCGCGGGTCGAGGCCATGCCGACCGCATGGATCAGCGGAAAGCCCCGTTCGAGTTCTTCGCCCATGATGCAGTTGAAGCTCGCCCCATACCGCGCAGCGACATCGGCCGCCGCCTGCGCCAGTTCCGCCGGTCCCATGTCGTTGCTGGGCGTGTTGATGAGGTCCCGCGCAAGCATCGCGGCTTCCGCGATACGGCTGACTGCGGCGACGTCGATGCCGTCGGGCGGCACCAGTTTCGCAGCCGGAGCATCCGTCTTGCGGTAGCGGCCGAAGCGGTAGCTGCCGAGCGCGAAGGCGAGCAATGCGAGGCGCGAATCGTGCGGCGCGTTGGCAAAGCGGTAGGTCCCGGCGGGCAACAGGCCGGGCAGGCTGCCGACCCGGAACGGATCACGGGATCTGGCGTCGGCCTGTTCCAGGCCGAACAGGACCTGCTCCACCGCGCCATCTGCGCCCGGCAGGGTCAGGCAGGCGCCGGGCTTGCCGGCAAAGCCGTTGCCGTCGGCGAATTGCCGCGCTGCGGGCGCGAGGCCGCCGCGGATCGCCTCCCAGCTCGATTTGGTCACAAACGTGATGGGAACAGCGGCGGCTGTTGTGGTCTCGAAGGGCATTGGCATGGGTGGCTCATCTCGAAAGCGGCGGCGCATGGATCGCGCCTCGGCTTGAAGACTTCGCAGAGTTTTGCCACGCCCGCAATCCGCAAGCCCTGCGCCGGCTGCCGTGATCCGCCGGGCCTTGCCGGGGCGAACGGCGGATATGCTAGATTCAGGCAAACAACGTCGGAACATCAGGGGAAAACGCGATGGACGTGGTGTTGGCTATCCTGTCTTTCATTGGCCATGCGATCGAGGCGGTGCTGAACTATGTCGAGACACATCACTGGATCTTCGGGCTCGCCGCGCTCGGCTATATCTTCTACCTGCACGACCGCGCCCTGCATGCCCGTTTCGATGCCCTGGACAAGCGGATCGACGAGGTGAGAAAGCGGCTCGCCATCGAATATTGAGTGCGCCGAGGCTCGTGTTCGTCCCGGCGGGCAATGCCGTCGCCTGAAGGTATTCCCGTCATCATCGCTGCCTCATTAACCGCCCGTTAGCGTTAACGGTTTATTGCTGAGGCGTTCGGATCGATCCGTTCGCTTTAGAATCTCTTCGCATGCGTCAGCAGTTACGTCCCGCCCGGCTTCTCGCGTCCGCGGCCCTGACCGTGGTCCTGGCCACAGGTCTCGGCGGCTGCCAGACCATGTCCGACATCACGGGGTCGATCACCCCGTCCTCCCGGAGCGAGCCGGCGCCCGACGCCGATCCGCGCGCGGCGGAGCAGGCGCTCGGCGACCGCTACCGCGCCAATCCCAAGGACGCCGAGGCGGCGCTGGCCTATGGCCAGGCGCTGCGGGCCAACGGCCAGCGCGCACAAGCTGCCGCCGTGCTCGAGCAGGCCACGATCGCCAATCCCGGTTACAAGCCGCTGCTCGCCGCTTACGGCCGCGCGCTCGCCGACAATGGCAATTTCCAGCAGGCTTTCGACGTGCTCACGCGCGCGCATTCGCCGGCCAATCCCGATTGGCGCATCCTCTCGGTACAGGGCACCTGCCTCGACCAGATGGGCCGGCATGAGGAGGCGCGCCGCTACTATGAGAGCGCGCTCAAGATCGTGCCGAACGAGCCCTCGGTGCTGTCCAATCTCGGCCTGTCCTACATGCTCGCGAAGGACCTGCCCAAGGCAGAGCAGGTGCTGCGCCAAGCCTATGCCGACCCGAAGGCGGATGCGCGGGTACGGCAGAATCTCGGCCTCGTGGTCGGCCTGCAGGGCCGCTTTGCCGAAGCCGAAACCATCGTCAAGGCTGACCTGCCACCGGACGAAGCCGCCGCCAATGTCGCCTATTTGCGCGGAGTGCTGAAAGGCAGCGGCGATGCCCGCGCCTCGGCCCGCGGCGGCAGCGTGCCGTTCGCGGATTTGAATCGGCCGGATTAGCGGCGGCAGGCCGCGATCGGCATTGTCTCCCCTGCCATTCGAATCATTGCCATCATGTTTTGATTGAGTGCAGCCTGCCGCGCAAATGGTTGACCCAGGTCAAGCACATGCGCAGCGCCGGGTCCTATTTTCCAGGACCTACTTCGCGGGTGGCTCATGTTCACCATCGGCTATGTCCTCGCCATCGTCGTGGCGCTGATCCCGGCCCTGTCGCGCTATGCGTCGACCGGCCATTTTCCGGCCATTCCGCCGCGTCGCGTCATCCTGCTGGCCGCGATCGTGCTCGGCATCGTCGGCCTCGAAGCGGCGCTTCGCATCTCGCTCGACTATTACTGGTTCACCGAGCTCGGCAAGACGCAACGCTTCCTGCTGGCGCTTTACTATCGCGCCGCGATCTTCTTTGCGGTTGCGATTGCCGTCGGCTGGTTTGTTGGAGCGAATCTGAGTGTGATGTGCCGTTCGGTGTGGCCGTTTGCGCCGGCGCTGCTGTGGGTCGTTGCACTCGTGTTCGCGATCGTGCTGGCGCGCTTCGCCGTGTCGCTCTGGATCCCGCTGCTGGCCTATCTCGGCGCAACTGATACCGGCATCACCGATCCCGTTTTTGGCAAGGACCTCAGCTTCTATCTATTGCAGCTGCCGCTTTACCAGGATGTGATCGGCGGCACTATTTTCGTCCTGCTCTTCCTATTTGCGGTCTGGGGCGCCGTCAATCTGCTGTCGGGCGGTTCGCCAGGCGCGCCCGCCAGGCCCGTGATGCATCCGCGCGGATCGACCGCGCTCGCCCATTTTCTCCAGAATGCGAATTGGATACCGGGGGCCGCGCATGCGCCCGCCTCGATCCCGCGGCGAAGAGCCATGCTGCTTGCGGCACTGCTTTGCATCGCGCTCGCCGTGAGCAGGATGCTCGATCGCTATCATCTGGTCGTCGATGGGCATTCAAAGGTGCTGGCCGGCGCATCCTTTGCCGACATCCATTTCTGGATTCCAGGCTATGATCTCACCATCGCCGCGTGGCTGGCGCTGGCCGGTCTGTTGATCGCTGCCGCTCTGGTCGGGCGCGTCTCGGCTTGGTTCGCCGCGCGGCCCACCCGCTGGCTCGTGCCCTGCGGCCTGTTCGTTCTGGCCTATTTCGGCGCCTATGCCGTGCCGGTGGTGCTCGAGGAAATCTATGTCGGGCCGAACCAGATCACGCTCGAGCAACCTTATCTGACGCGCAGCATTGCCGGCACAAGGCGCGCGTTCAATCTCGACGCGCCCGCGCTGGACGAGCGCGAATTTGCCGTCTCGGCCGATTCTCTCACCGCCGCCGACCTGAAAACGAACACGGCAACGCTCCGTGACGCCAGGATCTGGGACTGGCGCGCGCTGGAGCCGCAGCTGCAGCAGATCCAGGGCCTGCGCCCCTATTACCGGTTCTCCGGCGTCGACATCGATCGCTACATCATCGACGGCAGCGAACGCCAGGTGATGATCACGGCGCGGGAGCTTGATGTCGACCGCCTGCCGGAGCCCGCAAAGGTCTGGGTCAATCTCGCGCTGAAATACACCCATGGCTACGGCGCTGTCGTGGTGCCCGTCAACGAGATCGACGCACGCGGCAACCCGGTGCTATGGGCGCGCGACATTCCGATTCGCGCCAAGGATGGGCTCGCCGTCACCCATGGCCAGATCTATTTCGGCGAGGCGACGCGCGAGCGCGTCTACGTCCACACCACCGAGCAGGAGTTCGATTTCCCGCAAGGCCAGGCCAATGTCGAGGCCACCTATGCGGGCGAGGGCGGCATTGCGATATCGGATCTGTGGCGCAAGATCGTGATCGCCCATCAGGTCGATGGCCTGCGGCTGTTCATCTCGCAATATTTCACGCCGGACAGCCGCATCCTGCTGCGCCGAAACATCGTCGAGCGCGCGCGGACGCTCGCACCGTTCCTGACCTTCGATCGCGATCCCTACATCGTCGCTGACGGCGACCATTATTCCTACATTCTCGACGCCTACACATCCTCGGACAGCTATCCCTACAGCCAGGCCTATGACGGCTCGGTGCGTGCCTTCTACGGACAGAACTACCTGCGCAATTCGGTGAAGGCGGTGATCGACGCCTATAACGGCTCGGTCACCTTCTATGTCTTCGATCCCCACGATCCCATCATCAATGCCTATAGGCGCATGCTGCCCGGCTTCTTCAAGGACGCCGCTGAGATGCCGGCCAGCCTGCGGCGGCATATCCGCTATCCCGAGGACATCTTCACGGTCCAGGCGGAGATGTACGGCACCTATCACATGACCAATCCGATGACGTTCTACAACCGGGAAGACCGCTGGGACGTCCCGCGCGAATTGTTCCGCGACCGCGAGATCGAGATGCGGCCCTATTACGTGACCTCGCAGCTCCCCGCTGCAGCCAGGCCTGAGTTCATGCTGATGCTGCCGATGGCGGTCGCCGGCAAGAACCAGATGGCCGGCTGGCTCGCGGGTCTCTGCGACGGCGAGAACTACGGCAAGCTGGTGGCCTTCCGTTTTCCCAAGGGAACGTTCATCGACGGCCCCGCCCAGATCGAGGCCCGGATCAATGCTGACAGCCGCTTCTCCGGCAATCTCACTTTGTGGGACCAGCACGGCTCGCAGGTCATCCGTGGCAATCTCATTGTGCTGCCGCTCGGCAGCAATCAGCTGATTGCGCTCGAGCCGATCTATATCGAGGCGGAGCAGACCCGCATTCCCGTGCTGGCGCGCGTGGTGCTTGGACAGCTGTTGCCCGACAACCGCCGCATCGAATGGGCGCCGACGCTCAACGAGGCCGAGGAGTTCCTGGTCGGCACATCCCTGCAGCCGCCGGCCGCGGCGGCGCAACCAGCAGCCTCAGGCCTGTCGCCCGATACGCTGGCACAGGCACGGGACGTGTTCGAGGAGATGAAGCGGCAATATGCCAGTGGCAACTTCGCCCGTTATGGCGAACTGCTGCAGCAACTGGGCAAGCTGCTCGCGCCACCGCAACGGTGAGGTTGTGCATTCCGATCCAACCTTGGCGATGGCTCACCGCATCGCACGTTTGTCGCCGCACGCACGCTTGTCGTCGTCCCGGCTTTCGCCGGACGACGCGGGGAGCTATCTGATTCAAATATCAAACAGCCAGCAGGATGAGCGTCTGCATTCTCGCGACGAAATTCGCCCGAGCTTTGCAAATTCATCACCCTCTCACTAAGCAGAGGGCGCAGGGAAGGCCGGGTGACCGCTGCACCCGGGGCCCTCGCGCCAAAAATGGTGCGCAAAGGGCGCGTGACCACAGGTACAGGCGGTATCACACCGGCCTTCCCTGCGCAGTGGTTTACGGCTTATAGCGCGCTCTCCTCGGTGAACCTTGCCGATTGCCACCGTCCGCCGCGATGCGCTTGCGCATCGTCGGCATTAGCGCCAGCGTTTGGGGCGCCAGGACCACACGATTTCGCCGTCCGCATCACGGGCCGCTCGTCAACAGGCCCATCCGCGTCCACCGCATCCCCGCCTCACGTTCGTGACGTTCGCGATCGCCCCTCTGCAGGCGAGGCGGGATGGCGGTAATGAATACTGATTTCCGGAAATTTGCAACCGGAATATTATGGCTGCCAGATCTTGAACGCGTCAGGGTGTTTGATTCTACTCGCCAAATTCCAATTTATGCACCCGAAACATCGCAACCGCACTGGCGCATCTCGGCGCAATTAGGAGGCCACATCGAACCGATCCCGCTCGACGGGCGAATCAGTTGGTATGTCGGAATGTTTGCCCCGCCTCATGCATGTCGCATTGCGGCGAGTGCGTCAGGCGTTCCCTTGAGAAGACCTAAAGGCCCCGGTCTTGCCGCTGAGCAGGCGGCGGGAGTCGCCCTTGCCTTCGAAGGTCCTTCGAAGGGGAGAGCCGCAAGGGGCTGGCTCCGAGGCTCTTTTGTTGCAGTTTAGAAACTCATAAACCTGTGGTTCCATTGGCAAGGGAAATCTCCACGCGAGCAGATCGAATCGCAGCTTTCAGGTTCTCGCTGACTCCACGGATTTACGATGAACATACAAGAGCTCCCCGACTATTTCGCACTTCAACACCTCTCTCAATCGCTGTGGCGAAACGGCGAAAGCCGCGGAGCTGCCTTGTTTGTTGGTGCAGGTTCGAGCCGTTTTGCTGAGCTGGCGGCGGCGGATACGACCAAGCCGCCACTCTGGAGTTCACTAAGAGCGGCAATGGCTGGGGTAATTTATCCCGGCGCTTCCGAAGGGGATATTCCAGCCGACCCGCTCCGCCTCGCTGAGGAATATCGCGCCCTCCTGGGTCAAGCTGCGCTCGATGACTTCATACGACATCAAGTGCCCGATCATGCTTGGAAGCCTTCCGAAATTCACGCGCGCCTGCTTCGTCTTCCGTGGGCTGATGTGCTTAGTACGAACTGGGACACGCTCTTGGAACGGGCGGCGCGGTCAGTTGGCGATCGCGAATATGAGGTAATCTCGGTTATCGAAGACATTGCCCGAGCGAAGTCTCCCCGAATTGTAAAGCTCCACGGAAGCTTACCGGCTGGTCCGTTCATCTTTGCTGAGGAAGATTACAGAACCTATCCCACGAAACATGCGCCGCTCGTAAACTTGGCCAGGCAGGTGTTCTTAGAGAACGAGTTTTGCTTGTTAGGTTTCTCGGGGACTGATCCCAACTTCCTGCAATGGTCCGGTTGGGTGCGCGACCATCTCGGAGAGTCGGCGCGCCGCATCTATCTAGTTGGAGTTCTCAACTTGCGCCCCGCCGCGCGTCGCCTCCTGGAGGATCGCAACGTCGCGCCGATTGACTTTGGCCCGTTAGTTAGACCACTGGAACACGACCGCCAGCACCTCGAGGCCATCAAGCTCTTCCTTGCCTACTTGGAAAACTCAAAACCTAGGCCAATATACGATTGGTCAGCAAACTTAGAGGTTTTGCCGCGAGCCACAACGCAAGAAGAAATCGAACGTCCCTACAAAGACAAAGCCTATGCGGCGAGCTTGCTAGACATGGCCGCGACAACATGGGAAGCGGAGCGCAACCGGTATCCAGGCTGGATTGTATGCCCCTCATCCAAGCGGGATAGTCTGAGGACCGCAACCAGCGTAGTGCCGATGCCATTGGCCGAGGTACTCGACCATCTTCCGGAAAAGCGTCGTCCCCGCATTCTCTACGAACTCGCTTGGCGGTTTGAAGTCTCATTTTGGCCGGTCCCAGATTTCCTTGTAACACCTCTGCAAGGTATAGCCGCTCCGACGGCGAACTCAGGCCTCTCAGGCGAGGAGCATTTGGAGGTTGCCGTATTGCTTCTCAGGAATGCTCGAGAACATTCGGACCAATCCCGCTTCGATTCCCTGCTCAGTATAATCAAAGACGTTTCAGATCCAGGTTCCGATGCGCGCGCAACTGCAATCTACCAACAATGCCTATGGGCCAGAGACCATCTCGACTTTGCACGATTAGCTAGCCTGCTTCCCGAGTTAACAGGAAACGACCCTATTTGGGGTCTTCGCCGAGCAGCTTTGCACTGTGACCTCGGAGAATATGAAGACGCTGATGCACTCGTTATCCGCACACTAGATGATCTTCGGTCGCGGCAACAACTTGATCGGCGCTCCTTGTGGGTTCTCTCTCGGCGCGCGTGGGCCCAATTTCTTGACGGAGCCGCTGTCACGGGAGGCAGATCCAGCAGAATCCAACCTGCCATACCAGTGCCAGGCCGGGATGAATGGCCGCTAGAGTTCAAGGCCATGAAAGCCGATCCCTGGGATGAACTGAGGGCTGTTGAAGATGAGATTGACGCGGCTCACCGGGAGAGCGCTCAACCAAAGGAGCCGATCAAGCCGCACTTTGAGGCAGGCGTCTACTCCGAGACCGACGGCGGCTTGCGTTTTCGTAGCTGGTCAATAACGCCGCCGGGATATGCGCTGGAACGTCTAGAGGAAACGGCTGGAATACCGATCAACTTCGAAATGGCAAGCATCTTAAGGACCGCGTCGGAACGCTACGTAGAACTACAGTTCGAGCCTTCAACGAATTGGTACCTGAGACTTATCCGGGTATTGAGGAGCCATTCCGACAATTTGATAGAGCGCTATTTCAATCGCATCTCGATCGCTAGGTTATCCAGTGAGACCGTTTCTGTCCTTCTCGCCGCGACCGTTGGGGCGACATACTTTTGGCGACAACGCAGCATTCGGATTGACTCAAAAACAGGACAAAAACGCTTTGGTCACGGCACGATCGCTCGGATACAACTCTATCTTGAGATAGTCTCCCGGCTGGCAGTCCGCGCGAGCGAAGCTGATGCGCGGAAGCTGTACGCCTTAGCCATCGAGATCGGCAAGGACAACGATCACCGTCACTGGTGGCTGTTCGAACCGCTGGATCATCTCTTACTGCGGAGCGCAGAAGCCCTACCCAAATCGCTAAGAGGCCAGTTGGCAATTGATGCCATCGAGTTTCCGCTACCAAGCGAGATAGGCATTGCCGAATTTGTACATGACTGGCCAAATCCGGTGGCCCACATCGCGAGAGCGCCGATGGTGAAGCCGCCAGATACTTCCAGGTGGTCTCGAAGGATTGGAGAGCTGATTGAGGCCGCACGGATCGGATCTCCATTCACCAGGCAAGATGCCTCGAAGAGGTTATTTCATCTCTTTGAGGATGGCCTTTTGTCTGCGCATGAGCAGCAGGCATTTGGAGCGGCCTTGTGGGAGCAGCTTGATCCCGCAACTGGCATTCCGCGCGACACTGAGCTACTCGCCTTTGTCTTTCTGCGCTTGCCGTCGCCTGACCACGGCGCTATCCAGCGTTATTTTCTTGAAAAAGTATTCAAGACGCCGACCGTTCAACTTACCGGCACGACCCTTCTGGAACTGATCGGAGCTGCCACGGCCAGGGGGGATCGCTTCAAGCCGTTTCTCCCTCCGAGAGAGGAAGCCCTCAGAATTCTGGACGGTTTGCTAAGTTGGCGGCCAGTCGATCCTCCACCATTCGAGCTTGACAAAGGCAAACCGCGACGAATTGCTCGTCGGATCGGACCAACGATCGCTCTTGCGATCGCGCCCACGCTTCAACCAGCCGACTGGACCGTGGATCGCACAGACAAGCTATTCCAACTTATCGAGAGTGGTGCGGCGCCCTCAGCAATGGAGGCTCTCCCCCTTCTTACTGCACAAACCGGGCGGTTCATTGAAGAAGCCGCGAACCTTGTACGACGTTCAATCTCAAGTCGCGGCCTCGATAATGTGATTGGGTCGATGGATGCTATTCGCGTGTGGTTAGAAGACTCTGAGCATGGTTGCCATCCACTGCCGCGCAGCATTATCGAACAGGTCGTCTGGGCTTTGAACATGCGGCAGGAAGCCGGCTTACCTAGTCTGCTCTGGTCCGTGACCCAAATGCTCGCACACGGAATGCTCACCACGGACGATCAGGGGCGCATCGTGGACGCCCTGCAGGATCTCCTGACGGAGACAAGATACGCCCGCGCCGATATTGGGAGCCATTGGAGTGTTTCACTTTCTTTGATACGAGCTGAGTGTGTTCGGCTCGCACATGCACTCTCAAAGTCAGGGCTGCAAAGCGCGATCGTTTCTGATTGGTTGGACGTCGGACGGTCCGACCCACTTCCAGAGGTTAGATGGGCTCTCAGCGACGAGGAACAGAGTTGAAGGACTTGAAAGACTAAGGGATTTACGTTGCTGCAACGCGGGACCCTCACTGCATCGCGGCGATCTTGATATAGGTCGGGCCGAGAATGACCACGAACAGCACCGGCAGGAAGAACAGGATCATCGGCACGGTGAGCTTGGGCGGCAGGGCTGCCGCCTTCTTCTCGGCTTCGTTCATGCGCATGTCGCGGTTTTCCTGGGCCATCACGCGCAGGCTCTGGCCGAGCGGGGTGCCGTAGCGCTCCGACTGCATCAGGGCGAGACAGACCGATTTGACGCCCTCGAGCCCGGTGCGCCTGGCAAGGTTTTCGTAGGCCACCTTGCGGTCCTGCAGATAGGATAGTTCGGCGGTGGTGAGCGTGAACTCTTCCGACAGCGCGATCGATTGTCCGGCGATTTCGCTCGACACCTTGCGGAACGCAGCCTCGATCGACATGCCGGACTCGATGCAGATCAGGAGCAGGTCGAGCGCGTCGGGGAAAGCGCGCTTGATCGACAGCTGCCGCTTGGAGATCAGGTTCTTCAGGAACAGCATCGGCGCCTGCAGGCCGAGATAGGCGGCGCCGACGCACATGAGGATCTTCATCGTGAGCGGCTTTTCCAGATGCGCGATCACGAACACGTAGACCACGGACAGGATCAGGAACACGATCGGCGCCACCAGGCGCGCGAACAGGAAGGTGACGTAGGGGGCCTGGCCGCGATAGCCGGCCTGGGTCAGCTTGTCGCGGGCGGATTCCTGGGCGAGATATTTGGTCAGGTTGAAGTCCTCGACCACCTTGGAGACGAGCTGCTTCGGCGTCTGGCGCAGCGCCACCTTCTCGGACCTGTTGAGCCGTTCGCGCTCGCGCTGGCGAATGCGCTCGCGCTCGTTCGCCACCGCCTTCATGCGCTTTTCAAGCCCTTCGCCCGCGAACAGCGGCATGATCAGCGTGTAGGCGGTGACGCTCGCGGCGATCGCTGCGAGCAGCATGGTCATGAAATGCGCGTCGTGGAGCTTTGTGGCCACCAAATCGAACATGCGGGTTACGCCTCTAGAAGTCGAAGTTGATCATTTTCTTCATCACGAACACGCCGACCGACATCCACAGCACGCAGCCGACCAGCATCACCTGGCCCGTCGGGTGGGTCCACAGCAGCGAGATGTAGTCGGGCGTGGTGAGGTAGACGAGCACCATTTCGATCGGCGGCAGCGAGCCGATGATGCCGGCGGAGGCCTTGGCTTCCATCGACATCGCCTGGATCTTCTCGGCCATCTTCTTGCGGTCGCGCAGCACCTTGGAGAGGTTGCCGAGGGCTTCCGAGAGGTTGCCGCCGCTCTTCTGCTGGATCGAGATCACGATGCCGAAAAAGTTGGCCTCCGGCACCGGCATGCGGTCGTAGAGCCGCGCGCAGGCCTCGCCCAGCGGCATGCCGATCGCCTGGGTCTCGATGATGGCGTTGAACTCGCTGCGCAGCGGCTCGGGCGCGTCGGCCGCCACCACCTTGATCGATTCGAACAGCGGCAGGCCGGCCTTGATGCCGCGCACGATGACGTCGACGGCATCGGGCAGTGCCGCCAGGAATTTCTTCTCGCGGCGCTTCTTCAGGAAACCAAGAGACCAGCGCGGCAGGCCCAAGCCGGCGGCAAAGCCCAGGCCGGCCGCGCCGAGGATGCCGCCGCCTCCGAACAGGACTGCCAGGAAGGCCGCCGCGGCCATGATGGCCGATACGATCCAGAAGCGCTGCGGCGTCCAGTTGAGGCCGGCCTGTTGCAGACGCATGTTGAGCGGAACCTTGCTCGCCTTCTGGTGGCGCGCCTCGAGGTCCTTCAGCGAGCTTTCCACCTGCTCGCGCCGCGAGCGCTGGCTCTTGTCGACCTGGCGCTTGGCTGCGGGTTCGGGCTTGGCGATCGTGGCGCGGCGGCTTTCCGCCTGCTTCTCGCCCGACAGCAGCGGATAGACGAAGACCCACGCCACGCCGCCAACGGCGGTTGCGGCGAGAAAGCCGAGCGCGAGCATCTGCGTGTTCATGTCTCGGTCCTTACTTCGGCGGCGTCCAGCGCGGCTGCCAGCCGCTTCTCCTCGTTGTAATAGCGTGCGCGCTCCCAGAAACGCGGCCGGCCGATCCCGGTCGAGCGATGGCGGCCGATGATCTTGCCGTTGGCGTCTTCGCCGAGCAGGTCATAGACGAAGATGTCCTGGGTGATGATGGTGTCGCCCTCCATCCCCATCACCTCGGTGATGTGAGTGATGCGGCGCGAACCGTCGCGCAGGCGCGCGGCCTGAATGATGACGTCGATGGACGCGCAGATCATCTCGCGGATCGTGCGCGAAGGAAGGGAGAAGCCGCCCATGGTGATCATGGATTCGCAGCGTGACATTGCCTCGCGCGGGTTGTTGGCGTGCAGGGTTCCCATTGAGCCGTCATGGCCGGTGTTCATGGCCTGCAACAGGTCGAATGCCTCCGGCCCGCGGACCTCGCCGACGATGATGCGTTCGGGGCGCATACGCAGGCAGTTGCGCACCAATTCGCGCATGGTGATCTGGCCCTCGCCTTCGATGTTGGGCGGGCGGGTTTCCAGCCGCACCACGTGGGGCTGCTGTAGCTGCAGCTCGGCGGCGTCCTCGCAGGTGATGACGCGCTCGTCGTGCTCGATATAGTTGGTGAGGCAATTCAGAAGGGTGGTCTTGCCCGAGCCGGTGCCGCCGGAGATCAGCACGTTGCAGCGGACGCGGCCGATGATCTGCAGGATCTCGGCGCCTTCGGGCGTGATCGCGCCGAACTTGACCAGCTGGTCGAGCGTCAGCTTGTCCTTCTTGAATTTGCGGATGGTGAGCGCGGGGCCGTCGATCGCAAGAGGCGGGACGATGGCGTTGACGCGAGAGCCGTCGGCGAGGCGCGCGTCGCAGATCGGCGAGGATTCGTCGACCCGGCGGCCGACCTGGCTGACGATGCGCTGGCAGATGTTGAGCAGCTGCTGGTTGTCGCGGAAACGGATGCCGGTGCGCTGGATCTTGCCGCCGACCTCGATGAAGACGGTATTGGCGCCGTTCACCATGATGTCGGCGATGTCGTCGCGCGACAGCAGCGGCTCAAGCGGGCCGTAGCCGAGCACGTCGTTGCAGATGTCGTCGAGCAATTCCTCCTGCTCGGCGATCGACATCACGATGTTCTTGATCGCGATGATCTCGTTGACGATGTCGCGGATTTCCTCGCGCGCGGACTCGGAATCGAGCTTGGCGAGCTGGGCGAGGTCGATCGCCTCGATCAGCGCGCCGAAAATGGTCGCCTTGACCTGATAGTAATTGTCCGAGCGGCGCGCCTCCATTGGAGGCGGCGGGGGTGGCGGCGGCGCCATGCTCCTCGCCGGCGCGAGCGGCGGCGATGCGACCTGGGCCGGGGCAGCGCGCGGAGCGACCGGCGCAGGCGCGGGCGCGGCCTCTGGCGCTGCGGGCGCCGGCCGCATTCCCCGCATCTCGGTGTCTGATCCGCTACGCTTACCGAACACGATTGAACTCCACGCGTATCGATTACTTCTTCAACAGTTTCTCGAGCAGGGGCGACAGGAACGAGTTGCCCTTCTTCTTGGTCTCGCTGCGGCCGGTGAGGCGCTGCGCGATCTGCAGAAACATCTCGGTGGTGCGGTGACCCGCGGAAATCTCCGCAATCATCTGGCCGTTATTGGCCGCCGAGCCGAACATCTGCGGATCGAACGGGATGGAGGCGATCGGCTCGCTCTCGATCGCCTTGGCGAATTCGGCCGCGTTGATCTCCGGACGCTTGGGCACGCCGACCTGGTTCAGGCAGTAGAGCGGTGGCCGGTCGTTGGGACGGGCGGCCTTGAGCAGGTCGAAGATATTCTTGGTGTTGCGCAGATTGGCGAGATCGGGCGCGGCGACGATCAGGATGTCGTCGGCACTGATCAGCGCGCGTTTGGTCCAGCCCGACCATTGGTGCGGGACGTCGAGCACGATGCAGGGCATGGAGGTGCGCAACGTGTCGAAAATGGCGTCGAAGGCGTCGTCGCCGAAATCGTAGACCCGGTCGAGCGTCGCCGGTGCCGCGAGCAGGCTCAGATGGTCCGTGCATTTCGACAGCAGGCGGTCGATGAAAGCGGTGTCGACGCGGTCGGGCGAGAACACCGCGTCCGCGATGCCCTGGGGCGGATCCTGGTTGTAGTCGAGGCCGGCGGTGCCGAAGGCGAGGTCGAGATCGGCGACGACCGAATCCATCGCAAGGTCGCGCGCGATCGCCCAGGCGACATTGTGGGCCACGGTGGAGGCGCCCACGCCGCCCTTGGCGCCGACGACCGCGACGATGCGCCCGACGGCCTTGGCCTCGGGCGCCGAGAACAGGTTGCAGATCGAACGCACGACGTCGATGGCTGTCACCGGTGCGATCACATAGTCGCTGACGCCGCGGCGGACGAGCTCGCGATATAGCGTCACATCGTTGATGCGGCCGATCACGATCACCCGCGTGCCGGCGTCGCAGACGGTCGCAAGCTGGTCAAGTCCGGCCAGGATGTCGGTGCGCGTATCGGCCTCAAGCACGATGACGTTAGGCGTCGGGGCTGCGCGATAGGCTTCGATGGCGGCCGCCATGCCGCCCATCTGGATCTTCAGGTGCGCTTTGCCGAGCCGGCGGTCCTCGCCGGCGGCCTGGACGGCCGCAGCGGTTTCCACCGTCTCGCAAAACGCCTGCACCGACACGCGCGGTGCCGGCGCGATGTGATCTTCCGCAGGCGGCAGCGCTGTGGCCGCTGACTGCTGTTCGGGAGTTTGGCGCGCGTAGCTGATCATTGGCCGGTCGTGCTGAGTTTGGCCTTTTCGGCCTCGGGATAGGTGGTGGCGGTGGTAGTTCCCTTGCGGTATTTCTCGAACGCTTCGCTGCGGCGGATGGTGTAGGGCGGGGTCTCGCTGCGCGGCTGTTCGAGATCAGCCGGGTCGTCGATCATGGCGGCCATGTTGCGCTGATAGGCGCAGCCGAAATTGTAATAGGAGCGATTGTCGAAATAGCCCTTGTTCTTGATCGAGGGCCCGATGTCCTCCGGCCACAGGCCGCAAGGTCCCGCGACCGCCTTGAGCCGCGGATAGGTGAGGCGGATCGGCGGCATGAACCTGGGATTGTCGGGATGATAATTATGCACCACGAACCCGCGCGGCGGCACGCCCGCAGCTGCGAGCAGCGCCTGGATCTCATGCAGGGAATCGGCGGCCGCGCGCGCATTGGGGGTGTTGACCGGCACGTCGGCCGTGATCGCGCCGGTGCCTTCGTGCATCCAGCTCGAGCCCAGTCCCATCACCTCGGCACGCTGGCTGGCGTTCAAGCCGCCGCGGCCGCGGCCGATGAACACCACCATCGACTGGTTGGCTTCCTCCACCGCGATCGGATGTCGCTGACGGTAGTCCTCCGGAATGGAAGCCGTCGTGACACGGTCCTCGGTGTGGGTGCAGGCGGACAGCGCCGTCGCCAGTCCGATGGCGAGTCCCGCCAGTCGAACCGATCGGCCGCGATCGAGGAGTTTTGGTAAGATCATGGGTGTTGTCCTCGTATCGCTCAATCGGTGATGAAGCCGTACTGGCCGCGGTAGCTCCGCGCCGGCTGCTGCCGGCCCGGCACGCCGTAGATGCGGTTGATCGAGCCCAAAAGGTCGGCCTGCGGATCGGACACTGCGGTGAAGCCGTCATCCGGACGCGACAGGTCCTTCTGCGCGACCGCGCGGACCACGTAGGGCGTCACCAGGATCATCAATTCGGTCTGGTTGTTGACGTAGTCGCGGCTGCGGAACAGCGTGCCGAGCACCGGCAACTGCATGAGGCCGGGCAGGCCGTTGACCGCCTGCTTGGTCTGGTCCTGGATCAAGCCTGCCATCGCCATCGCGCCGCCGGACGGAATCTCCAGCGTGGTGTCGGTGCGGCGGGTCTTGATCGAGGGAATCGTGATCGAGTTCGTCGACGACGTGCTCAGCGCCTGGGACACGGTGATCGAGTTCTCGTTGGAGAGCTCCGACACTTCCGTCATCACGTGCAGGCTGATGCGTCCTTCGGTGAGCACCACGGGCGTGAAGTTCAAGGAGACGCCGAACTTCTTGTAGGAGATCTGGGTGGTACAGACATGGGTCGTGGGATCGCAGGCGTAACCCGCGGGGATCGGAAACTCGCCGCCGGCGATGAAAGTCGCACTCTCGCCCGAGATCGCGGTCAGGTTGGGCTCGGCGAGCGTCCGGATCACGCCCGCGCTCTCCATCGCACGCAGTGTCGTCGAGAACGACGGCGTCGACCCGAACTGGCTGCTCAGGGCATTGCCGCCGACCAGCGGACCGCCACTGGCGGTGAAAGGGTTGGAGTTGTTGAAATTCACCACCGCGGTGCCGTAGGCGAGGTTGGCCGACATGTCGATGCCGAGCTGCTTGATGATCGAGCGTGCCACTTCGGCGACCGTGACCTTCAGCATCACCTGGTCGCGGCCGCGCACGGTGATCGAATTGGCCAGCTTGTCGCTGCCGCCGACCAGGCGGCTGGCGAGATCGGCCGCTTGCTGCGCCTCGATCGGCGAGGCGACCGAGCCGGTCAACACCACGCTATCGCCGACGCCGTCGATCTGGATGTCGGCGTTCGGCAGCAGCTGCTTCAGCGCGGCGCGCACCCCGTTGAGGTCGCGCTTGACCGCGATGTCGTAGGCCGCGATCTGCTGTCCGGCCGAATCGAAGAACACGATATTGGTCTGGCCGGGCTTGTCGCCGCCGATGATGTAGGCGCGCTGCGACGAGCGGATCACGGCATTGGCGATCTTGGGATCGGCGACCAGCACGTCCTTGATGTCGCGCGGCAGGTCGATCACCACGGCCTTGCCGACGCCGAGCGACAGGAAACGTGAATTCATCTGGCCGTCGGCAGCAGCCGGCGCGCCTATGCGATAGTCGGCGGCGATCACCGGCGTCAGCGCCGGGTTGAGCGTGAACGCGGTGACTGCCGAGAACGACAGGGCGCGGACCATCGAGGTCCCCATCTTCGCAAATCTTGCCCCGGACTTCATGTCGTCTGTCCTCATCGTCACGGCTGGTTCGGGATCACGGTCGAGCCGCTCGGGATGCCGAAGCGGACGATGGTGACGCTCTGGGTAAATTTCACATTGGCATCGACGGTCTCGACGGCGTTGGCGTCGGCGATGCTGCGCAGCGCCAGCGACAGCGTGCCGGCCTGGCGGGCGGCCGCGAGTGCGGTGGTCTCGCCAGGCTTCAGCTCGAGCGTCACCGTCTTGCCGACGACGGCGTTCTGGCCGTCCTTCTCCTTCGGGGCCTGGTCGATCGCCAGTACGCGCACATTGCGCAGCACGATCTTGCTTTCCACGATGTCCGCCTGGTTGCCGCGCGCGTCCGGGTTCTTGAGATGCTGGGTCAACAGCACGTCGACGTGATCATTGGGCAGGATGAAGCCGCCCGCGCCCGTCTCCGGTGCGATCTCGGTCGAGACCGCGCGCATGCCGGACGGCAGCACCGCCGCCATGAAGCCGGAATCGGACTTCACGAGCTTCTGCTCCCGGATCGGCTCGCCGGCCATGAAGGCGCCGCGCGCGATGGATCCGGCGAGCTGATTGGGCGCGTCGGGCCGATCGCTGCGCTTGATGAAGTTGTTGCTGGCGGAGGCGGTTGGCCAGTTCTGCCATTGCATGTCCTCGGCCTTGACGGTCTGGCCGAGATTGATCTCGCCCTTGGCGATCAGCACGTCCACCGTCGGCAGCTGCGCGACCGGCGCGGCGGCCGGGGCAGGCTTGTCGCCGGATCCGCTCGCGAGGTACGCCGCGATGCCGCCGGCGCCAAGTGCGATGGCCAGGACCACGATGCGAGCCGGTTTCATACGCTTCAACTTTCCACATAACGCCGCGACGCGCCGGTCGCCGTGATGGGAGTTGACCAGTTATTCGTCAAAGCATGGTTAATGAGGCGTATCTAAATCGGCTTAACGCCGGGTTTATCCGGCTCACGCTCAGCCCAGCGCGAAGCGGGCGAGATCGATCGTCTTCACCCAGTCGGTTTCCGGATAGATCATGAGCGCGCCGATCGCGAGCGCGATGCCGTACGGGATACCGCTCTCCTTGGCGTGCAGGCGGAGCAGCCAGCTCTGGCCCGCGAGCATATAGGGCAGCGGCCATTGCCGGAATTGCAGCAGCAGCAGCGTCAGCGCCCCGCCGAACACCGAGGCGTACAGCAGGTACTCCAAAAGGTGCGAGAAGCCGAACCAGAGCGAAGCGGCGGCCAGGACCTTGGCGTCGCCGCCGCCCATCCAGCCCATCGCAAAGCAGCTGAAGGCCACCATCAGCACGATGGCGGCCGCACCGAGATGATAGAGAATTTGCTCGAGCCCCATTCCGGTGAGCGGGGCGAGCACCAGGAATGCGGCGACGAGCGCCAGCGAAACCCGGTTCGAGATGGTCATGGTGAAGAGGTCGCTCGCTGCGGCGAACGCCATCAGGGCCGGAAAGACGACAAGCCGTGCGAGGTCAAGCATCATGAGCGTTGGCTCCGCTGGGCCGTTGGCGCCGCGCCGCGCAGTCGTGAGGAAATCGCTGTCGCGAAACTTAAGGGCGAGAGGTGAACAATCGGCAAATGCATCATCTACGACCGATGCGCCGCTCACAAGGTGCTTGCGATCCGGAACAACAGAACAGCGACAGCAAGGATCAGCGCGAGGCAGACCAGCTCCCGCGAGGCGCGGTCCCGGCTTTGCGCGACGGAGGGAGCCCCTCTCGTCTTGGCTGCATCTACTCTACGCATGGAACAAGCCGCTGGCTAGGACGACAAAGGCCCCGGTGTGCCGGGGCCTTTGCTGCTCGGTCTCGAAAGCGTCGCTTACTTCAGCGAGCTGTTGATCGAGGTGAACTTGTTGTTCAGGTTGGTGCCGAGGCCGTTCACGACTGCGATGATCGCCAGCGAAATGCCGGCGGCGATAAGGCCGTACTCAATCGCGGTGGCGCCGGACTCGTCCTTCACGAAACGCGCAATCAGGTTCTTCATAGGCTCTAACTCCATGTACACGTGGCTGTCGAACTGTGGATCTGGTCTGACCGGCGTTCTCAGCACCGTGACCATGCGGGAACCCTACGGACCGACGATTTCGGCGCAGTTAATTCGATTGCGCAAACCTCGCTGCAATTGGCTGTTCTTGTGCAGAGTAAATGCCCCATTAAGACAATCGATAAAATCCGGCGTTCTGCCATGCCCGGCGCATCGGCCAAATAGTGCTTAAAATAAAGACTCAGCCGTCGTGAGGTGGGTGGTTTCACGGGTCCTTAAGCTCCCGGGGAGTACCGATGCTGATCCAATGAGAGAAGTGAGGCGGCGATGCCCAATTTGCCGATGGAAGTGCTCCTGATGATCGGCCAGACCATCGAGAAGGTGGTGCCGATCACCTTGGTGCTGGCGCTGGTGTTCTCCGTGCTGAGTGCCTTCTCCCCCTGCAACCCGGGCACATCATGGTGGCAGCGGCGGGAGCTCGTCACGGACGTGGTCTACTGGATCTTCGTGCCCGTGTTTGCGCGCGTGCTGCGCATCGGCCTGCTCGTGGTTGGCGCCGGCGTCGTCTTCAACATTCACGATGCCGACGATCTGATCGCCTTCTACGACAATGGTCACGGGCCGCTGTCGCAGCTGCCGCTCTGGGTCCAGGCGCTGCTGTTCCTGGTTGCGTCCGACTTCATGCTGTACTGGCTGCACCGGCTGTTCCACGGCGGCGAGTTCTGGAAGTACCATGCCGTGCATCATTCCTCTGAAGAGCTCGACTGGATCTCCGCGGCCCGCTTCCATCCCATCAACCTCGTGCTCGGCACCATCTCGGTTGACGTCATTCTCCTGATGGCCGGCATCTCGCCGAACATCATGCTCTGGGTAGGTCCGTTCACCACCTTCCATTCCGCGTTCGTGCACGCCAATCTGAGCTGGACGCTCGGGCCATTGCGCTACGTGATCGCAACGCCGGTGTTTCACCGGTGGCATCACACGCCGATCAACGATGGGGGCAATACCAATTTCGCCGGCACGTTCCCGATCTGGGATATTCTGTTCGGCACCTTCCGGATGCCCGAAGAGCGGCTGCCGGATAATTATGGCAGGGACGAAGCGACCATGCCGACCGAGATCGTCGGGCAGCTCGTCTTCCCGTTCCGGCGCCAGACCGCCGATTAAGCGCAATCCTGTCGTCGGCATTTGCCGTCCATTCACGAATTGCTGGCACATTCGCCGCATCGGGCGCCGGTTAAGGTTTCGATCTCCGTTCGAGCCCCGGCCGTCAGTGTCCCGGAGTAGAGTATGTCGAGTAAGCTGTTGCGCAATGTTGTGCGTCCCGTGACGCGCTCCTTCACGCTTTCCGTGGCGGGCTTGGTCTTGAGCCTGGCCTTGAGCCTCCTGCTGCTGCCGATCGCCGCCATCGCCGAGCCGTCGGACGATGCCATCTCGGTCAATGTCGACCAGGCCAAGCTGTTCAAGCTGCCCAACCGCGTCGCCACCATCGTGGTCGGGAATCCCCTGATCGCCGACGTGACGCTGCAGAACGGCGGTATCATCGTCGTCACCGGCAAGGGCTATGGCGCGACCAATTTCATCGCCATGGACCGCGGTGGCGAGGTGCTGGTCGACCGCACCATCCAGGTGGAGGGCCCGAGCGACCGGCTGGTCACAGTCTACCGCGGCACGGATCGCGAGACCTATAGCTGCATGCCGCTCTGCCAGCGCCGGGTGACGCTGGGCGACGACGACAAATACTTCCAGTCGGCGCTCGGACAGTCCGGCACTCTCAATGGACAGGCCGCCAACAGCACGGCCAAGGCCAACTAGCGGGTCTCGTAAACGGCCGCCGCAGCGAGCGCATTCGCGTCGCCGGTTAACACCGCGTGGGCCAGCACGCTCAAGCCTGAATGATGCGCCGCAGCCGCGGTTCACCTGCCCCCGGACGAGACGGAAAGACCAAAATAAAAGGGCCGCGCCAAAGGCACGGCCCTTTTGCACTGATTATCAATTCCAGCAGCTTTTCTCGAAAGGGCGGCACTGAAGATGGCTTCAGCGCGGCCCTTTAGCGAAAAGCGATCAGTTGGCGGCGCGGAGATTATCGGCCGACGACTTGCCGGAACGGCGATCGGCCACGATCTCGTAGGAGATCTTCTGGCCTTCACGCAACGTACCAAGGCCTGCGCGTTCGACAGCCGAGATGTGCACGAACACATCCTTGCCGCCGTCATCCGGCTGGATGAAGCCATAGCCCTTGGTGGCGTTAAACCACTTCACGGTTCCCATGCTCACGGGGGTAGTCCCTTCTCAGATAAACAAAGTCTAATGCCCACTTGCGCAGGCTGGTGCGATCGAATTTTTGGAAGGGTCGTCAGCGTTTGAACCGGCTGTACCGGTATTAGCTAATGTCGTCCGGCCGAAAATCGATTAGCACATCTTATGGGACGCAAGGCATTTAGACAATCCTGACGTGCGCGAAAAATTCGGGGCTACGCCCCGAACTCTCTTGCTGGTGTCGAGTTATTGTGCTTGGGCCGTGGAACCGCGGTCTATCGGCGCCGGAATTGACCCCCGCCGCGCTGAGGGGCGCCGCGCGCGGCACCCGGGGCTTGGCTTGGGCGTTCGTCCTTGTGGCGGAAGATCAGCCGGCCCTTTTCCAGGTCGTAGGGCGACATCTCGACGGTGACGCGGTCGCCCGCCAGCGTCTTGATGCGGTTCTTCTTCATTTTGCCTGCGGTGTAGGCAACGATCTCATGCCCGGTATCCAGCTGAACGCGGTAGCGCGCGTCGGGGAGGATTTCGGTGACCAGTCCTTCGAACTGGATCAACTCTTCTTTGGCCATGTCTAGCTCCAGATCGATCGACAATTAGCGGGGGCGGGAATCGCGTTTGCGCTGGTCGCCGCGACGTATTTCGCGGTGCAAAAACGCCAGACCTTTTCCTTCAAAACCCTTCCCATCCACCTTGTTGCCGCCAATTTTATTGCCGCCAATTCCAGTATCCCGATGATCGCCTTGGGACGCGCGGTGCGGCTCGCGGTGCGCGTCCTGACGTGGTTCCTGGCGATTGCTTAGCAAGGCGCCACTCTTACCACCAGCACGGCGGCGGCGGCGAGGGCCTTTCGCGACTTGTGCAGCGTCATTTGAGCGTGGGCCTGCGCCATGAGCGTGTCCAGCCGCGTGGCCAGTTCCCTGCCCATTTCCATGTCCATGAGTGCGGCGCTGCGAAGCACCGCGTCCGCCGCGGGTGTGGCCGTGCGCGGCCTCGGTTGCCGGCGCCGCGTCGCGGCCTCCAGCTGTACGCCGGTCCTCGCGCGGCAGCGCCACGCGGATCAGGCGTTCGATATCACGCAAATAGGCCATTTCCTCACCGCCCGCGACCAGCGAGATCGCGATGCCCTCGCGACCTGCGCGCGCGGTGCGGCCGATGCGATGGACATATGTTTCCGGCACGTTGGGCAGGTCGAAGTTCACAACATGGCTGACGCCGTCGACATCGATGCCGCGGGCAGCGATGTCGGTGGCAATCAGCGTGCGCACCTCGCCGGAGCGGAACGCGGTGAGTACCCGCTCACGATGGTTCTGCGACTTGTTGCCGTGGATGGCGTGGGCGGAGATGCCGGCCTTGGCCAGGCTCTTCACCACCTTGTCGGCCCCGTGCTTGGTGCGGGTGAAGACCAGCGCACGGTCGACCGGCTCCTGGGTCAGAAGCTGCGCCAGCACGGCGGGCTTCGCGGTGTGATCGACCTGGATGATGCGCTGGGTGATGCGCTCGGCCGTGGAGGCGACTGGCGTCACCGCAACGCGCGCGGGATCGCGCAGCATCGCGTCGGCGAGCTCCTCGATCGCCTTCGGCATGGTCGCCGAGAAGAACAGGGTCTGCCGCTTGATCGGCAGCTTGGCGACGATTTTGCGGATGTCGTTGATGAAGCCCATGTCGAGCATGCGGTCGGCTTCGTCCAGCACCAGGAATTCGACCGCGCCAAGCTTGAGCGCATTGCCATGCATGAGATCGAGCAGGCGGCCGGGTGTGGCAACCAGGACTTCGACACCCTGCATCAGGGCGCGGACCTGGCGGCCCATCGGCACGCCGCCGATGGCAAGCGTCGAGGAAAGGCGCACGTGACGGCCATAGGCGTTGAAGCTGTCGAGGATCTGGCCGGACAATTCGCGGGTCGGGCTCAGGATGAGCGCGCGGCAGTGCTTGGCCTGCGGCCGGACGCGGTTCTCAAGGATGCGGTTGAGGATCGGCAGCGCGAACGCCGCCGTCTTGCCAGTGCCGGTCTGGGCGATGCCGACAACGTCGCGGCCGGCGAGCCCGAGGGGAATGGTCTGAGTCTGGATGGGGGTGGGCGTGACGTAGTTTTCTTCGGCAAGCGCACGGGCGATGGGATCGGCAAGGCCGAAATCCGAAAAGGAGGTCAAAAGCTTGGTTCTTTCCATGGGTAAGCAGCCGGCAGCCAGCCGTCAAAGGCGTGGGGCCACGGGCCGATGATCTCAGGAACACCCGCGTGTTGGGGGCGTCGGTGTTTGTTTGGCTGAAAAAACGAGCCAGAAGCCTATCATGCCCATACAAAGGCTAACGGCTTAAGAACACGCGGCTCGCGATGCCCCCGATGATTCCCGAGGTCCTGTGCAACATATGGAACGCGAACGCGGCGCTTTCAAGGACCATTTCAAAGGATGCGGCCCAATCTGCACGCGATATCGCCTTTAGCGCGAGTCTCCGACCATGCATGCCGTAAAATTAGACATTCGGCTAATTTTGCTCACGAAATAACCAGTTTGCCGCGAAAGCATACATTTTTTCTGGCAAAAAAATAGGCGGCCAATCGTGGCATTTTTGCGGATACGACGGATTTCAAAAGCAAACACAATTGCTTAGGCGCGCCTAGAGGCGTGGCACGCTTCTTGCGATTCCGCTAACGCAGACGGCCGATCGGGCCGTCGCAGCGTTTTTTCACGCCTGCGTCAGGGAGAGGATACCTCTATGCTTACCAAAATTGCTCACAACATAGCGACGCTGACCCGCCGTCGCATGCTGGCAGCGACCGCTGGGCTTGCCCTCGGGTTTTCGCTTTCGCCGGCTCTCGCCGCGGACGATACGATCAAGATCGGCATTCTTCATTCGCTGTCCGGCACGATGGCGATCAGCGAGACGACGCTGAAGGACGTGATGCTCATGCTGATCGATGAGCAGAACAAGAAGGGCGGCGTGCTCGGCAAGAAGCTGGAAGCCGTGGTGGTCGACCCCGCCTCCAACTGGCCGCTGTTCGCCGAGAAGGCGCGTGAGCTGATCACCAAGGACAAGGTCGCGGTCGTGTTCGGCTGCTGGACCTCGGTGTCGCGCAAATCCGTGCTGCCGGTGTTCAAGGAGCTGAACAGCATCCTGTTCTATCCCGTCCAGTACGAGGGCGAGGAGAGCGAGCGCAACGTGTTCTACACCGGTGCTGCGCCGAACCAGCAGGCGATCCCGGCCGTCGACTACCTGATGAAGGAAGAGAAGGTGAAGCGCTGGGTGCTCGAGGGCACCGACTACGTCTATCCGCGCACCACCAACAAGATCCTTGAGGCTTACCTCAAGTCGAAGGGCGTCGCGCCTGACGACATCATGATCAACTACACGCCGTTCGGCTTCTCCGACTGGCAGACCGAAGTCTCCAAGATCAAGGCCTTCGGCTCGGCCGGCAAGAAGACCGCGGTTGTCTCCACCATCAACGGCGATGCCAACGTTCCTTTCTACAAGGAACTCGGCAACCAGGGCGTCAAGGCGACCGACATCCCGGTGGTCGCGTTCTCGGTCGGTGAGGAAGAGCTCGCGGGCATCGACACCAAGCCGCTGGTCGGCCATCTCGCCGCCTGGAACTACTTCGAGTCGATCAAGACGCCTGCGAACGAGAAGTTCATCAAGGAGTGGCACGCCTTCACCAAGAACGACAAGCGCACCACCAACGACCCGATGGAAGCCCACTATATTGGTTTCAACATGTGGGTGAAGGCGGTCGAGAAGGCGAAGTCGACCGATGCCGACAAGGTCATCGACGCGCTGCCCGGCATCGAGACGCCGAACCTGACCGGTGGCGTCGCCAAGATGCTGCCCAACCACCACATCACCAAGCCGGTGTTCATCGGCGAGATCAAGGGCGATGGCCAGTTCAGCGTGGTCTACAAGACCAAGGATCTGGTGCCCGGCGATGCATGGTCGAAGGAGCTGGAAGGCTCCAAGGACCTGATCGGCGACTGGGTCGGCAAGAAGTGCGGCAACTACAACGTCAAGACCAACAAGTGCCTCGGCTCGGGCACCTGATCGCCGCCTGATCTATCGGACTGACAACAACGCGGGAGGCGGCGATGCCGCCGCCTCCTTTTACCTCTGCCGGGGTTTGCCAGTGCTCGCCAAGTTCATCGCTCCGCTTCGCCTTCTTCTGCTCGCGCTCGTGCTGATCGCAGTTGCGGGGCCCGCTCTGGCCGGCCCGTTCGAGGACGCGGTCGCCAAGTTCACCACCGATGACTTTTCCGATTCCGAGGAAGCCGTCGACGCCATTGCCGCGTCCGGCAATCCGCTCGCTTTTCCGATCATCAACGCGCTCAAGGACGAGCGGCTGATGTTCGATGCCGAGAGCAAGAAGGTCTATATCAAGCAGGAGGACGGCAAGGCGATCGATGCCGCGACGGGGGCGCCCGTCGATGCCATTCCCGACAGTGCGAGCTCCGTCAGCCTCAACAACAAGCTTCGCCGCCACATCGAGGCCGCGCTCGGCGGCCTGACCCTGCTGTCGCCCGACCTCAATACGCGCATCTCCGCGGCAAAATCAGTCTTCAAGTCGCATGAGGAAGCCGCGCTGCCGGCGGTCGAAAGCGCGCTCGCGAAGGAAGCCGACCGGAGCGCCAAGGCCGCGCTTGAACAGGCCCGCGCGGCAATTCTCCTGTTCAAGTCGGACGCCAGCGAGAAGGAGAAGCTCGATGCCGTCGCGACCATCAGGTCGCGTGGTGACCAGGACGCGTTGGCGATGCTCAACGACATCGGCACCGACCAGCCGCCTGCAGTAACCAAGGCCGCGGCAAGCGCGATCTCGTCGATCCAGAACTCGCTCGCGCTGTGGTCCGGTGTGCAGAACGCCTGGTACGGGCTCTCGCTCGGCTCGGTGCTGCTGCTCGCCGCGATCGGCCTTGCCATCACCTTCGGCGTGATGGGCGTCATCAACATGGCGCATGGCGAGATGGTGATGCTGGGTGCCTACACCACCTTCGTGGTGCAGGAGGTGATCCGCACCCGCTATCCCGGCCTGTTCGATTATTCGCTGCTGATCGCGGTGCCGCTCGCTTTCCTGGTCGCAGGTGCGATCGGCGTCTTGATCGAGCGCAGCATCATCCGCTTTCTCTATGGCCGGCCGCTGGAGACGCTGCTTGCGACCTGGGGGCTCTCGCTCGTTCTGCAGCAGGCGGTCCGCACCATCTTCGGCCCGACCAACCGCGAGGTCGGCAACCCCTCCTGGATGAGCGGCGCCTTCGAGCTCGGCCAGATCACCATCACCTATAACCGGCTCTGGATCCTCTGCTTCACGCTCGCCGTATTCGTCATCCTGCTCGCGATGCTGCGCTTCACTGCGCTTGGCTTGCAGATGCGCGCGGTGACCCAGAACCGCCGCATGGCCGCCTCGATGGGCATCGCCACCTCGCGGGTCGACGCCCTGACGTTCGGCCTCGGCTCGGGCATCGCCGGCATTGCCGGCGTGGCGCTGTCGCAGATCGACAATGTCAGCCCCAATCTCGGCCAGGGCTACATTATCGACAGCTTCATGGTCGTGGTGTTCGGCGGCGTCGGCAACCTCTGGGGCACGCTGGTCGGCGCCTTCACGCTCGGCATTGCCAACAAATTCCTGGAGCCGGTGGCGGGCGCCGTGCTCGGCAAGATCGCCATTCTCGTGCTCATCATCCTCTTTATTCAGAAGCGCCCACGCGGCCTGTTCGCGCTCAAGGGGCGGGCGGTGGAAGCATGATGCCGCATGTGCTGACGCGCTCGCTCGATCGCGCCGCAACCACTTTCATCCTGGTGGTGGCGGCGTGCGGGGTCCTGATTCCACTTTCCAACCTGATCTTGCCGTCCGGTTCGTTCTTCCATGTGCCGACCTATCTCGTGGCGCTCTGGGGCAAATATGTCTGCTACGCCATCCTGGCGCTGTCGATCGATCTGATCTGGGGCTATTGCGGCATCCTCTCGCTCGGCCATGGCGCCTTTTTCGCGCTCGGCGGCTACGCCATGGGCATGTATCTGATGCGCCAGATCGGCACCCGCGGGGTCTATGGCAATCCGATCCTGCCCGACTTCATGGTGTTCCTGAACTGGCAGAAGCTGCCCTGGTACTGGTACGGCTTCGACATGTTCTGGTTTGCCGCACTGATGGTCGTGCTGGTGCCGGGGCTGCTCGCCTTTCTGTTCGGTTGGTTCGCCTTCCGCTCCCGCGTCACCGGCGTGTACCTCTCGATCATCACGCAGGCGATGACCTATGCGCTGCTGCTCGGCTTCTTCCGCAACGATTTCGGGTTCGGCGGCAATAACGGCCTGACCGACTTCAAGGACATCCTGGGCTTCAATGTGCAGGCCGAGGGCACCCGCGCGGCGCTATTCATGCTGACCTGCCTCGCGCTGATCGTCGCCTTCCTGCTGTGCCGGGCCATCGTCACATCGAAGCTCGGCAAGGTGCTGATCGCGATCCGCGATGCCGAGTCGCGCACGCGTTTCATCGGCTACCGGGTCGAGTCCTACAAGCTGTTCGTGTTCACGCTGTCCGCCTGCATGGCCGGCGTCGCCGGGGCGCTCTATGTGCCGCAGGTCGGCATCATCAACCCTAGCGAATTCGCCCCGGGCAACTCGATTGAAGCCGTGATCTGGGTCGCGGTCGGCGGCCGCGGCACGCTGGTCGGCGCGGCGCTGGGCGCCATCGTCGTCAATTATGCCAAAACGTTCTTCACCTCGGGCGCGCTTGCGCCGTACTGGCTGTTCATGCTGGGCGCGATGTTCATCCTGGTGACGCTGCTGCTGCCCAAGGGCATCGTCGGCACCTTCAACAGCTGGTGGATGCCTTTGAGGGCGAAGACGATCGCGGCGGACCAGGCGAGCGCCGCGCGCGAGGACGGCGTCTCTGAACCCAAGATGGCGGAGTAGGGCCCATGAACACCATTGACGGCCGTACCACCTCCGCGCTGCTTTATCTCGACGGCGTGCACGTCTCCTTCGACGGCTTCCATGCCATCAACAATCTCTCGCTGACGCTCGCGCCCGGCGAGATGCGCGCCATCATCGGTCCCAACGGCGCCGGCAAGACCACGATGATGGACATCATCACCGGCAAGACCAAGCCCGATGAAGGCACGGTGCTGTTCGACGGCGTCACCGATCTCACCCGCCTCGACGAGACCCGGATTGCCGAGCTCGGCATCGGCCGCAAATTCCAGAAGCCGACGGTGTTCGAAAGCCAGACGGTCGAGGACAATCTGCTGCTCGCGCTCAATGTCGATCACAGCGTCAAGGGCACGCTGTTCTGGCGACCGAACAAGCCGGACGCCGAGCGGATCGACCGCGTGCTGGAGACTATCCGCCTCACCGATGCGCGCAAGCGTCTCGCCGGAAGCCTCTCCCACGGCCAGAAGCAGTGGCTCGAGATCGGCATGCTGCTGGCGCAGGATCCGAAGCTACTGCTGGTCGACGAGCCGGTCGCCGGCATGACCGATGTCGAGACCCAGCAGACGGCGGAGCTGTTGAAGCAGATCAACCGCGATCACACCGTGATGGTGGTGGAGCACGACATGAGCTTCGTCCGCGAGCTCGGCGTCAAGGTGACCTGCCTGCACGAAGGCACGGTCTTGGCTGAAGGCACGATCGACCAGGTCTCGTCCAACGAGCGGGTGATCGAGGTGTATCTGGGTAGGTAAGAAGCGAATAGTGAATAGTGAATAGCGAATAGCGAATAGAAATGCACGGTGCAGCCACGATGATGATCCAAACTATTCGCTACTCGCTATTCGCTATTCGCCTGCGGGGTCGCTGATGCTCGAAGTGAAGGACATCAACCTCTATTACGGCGCGGCGCAGGCCCTGCGCGGCGTCTCGATCACGGCGCTGCCGGGCAAGGTCACCTGCGTGCTCGGCCGCAACGGCGTCGGCAAGACCTCGCTGCTCCGCGCCCTCGTCGGCCAGTATCCGATCGCCTCGGGCGCGATCACTTTCGATGGCGCCGATATCACGAGCTTGCGGCCCTACGAGCGGGCGCGGCGCGGCATCGGCTTTGTGCCGCAGGGCCGCGAGATCTTCCCGCTATTGACGGTCGAGGAGAATCTGCGCACCGGCTTTGCACCGCTCAAGCGCGAGGATCGCAACATCCCCGACGATGTGTTCTCACTGTTTCCCGTGCTGCAATCGATGCTCGGCCGGCGCGGCGGCGACCTCTCCGGCGGCCAGCAGCAGCAGCTCGCCATCGGCCGGGCGCTGGTGATGCGGCCAAAACTGCTTCTGCTGGACGAGCCGACCGAGGGCATCCAGCCCTCGATCATCAAGGACATCGGCCGCGCGATCTCTTACTTGCGCAATCTCGGCAACATCGCGATCGTGCTGGTTGAACAATATCTCGACTTTGCCTGCGAGCTCGGCGACACTTTCGCGGTGATGGACCGGGGCGTCGTCAAATATTCCTGCGATCGCGCCGGTCTCGATCAAGCCGAGATCAGTCGCCAGATGGCGCTGTGACGGCAGGCTGAGGTGGTCCCTGCGGGCCGCCGGCGCCGGGGGAAGCGCATGCGGGATAACACGTCTACCACAGCATCGGCGGTGTTTGCGGCCAATCGCGCCCGCGGCGCGGTGGCGTTCGACGTGCATGCGCGTGACGGTGTCACACGACGGGGGAAACTGCATGAATCGGGCTCGCTGCGCGTCCGCTTTCCCTCGCCGGAAGCGGAGGGGCTGTCGGCGGTGTTCGTGAACACCGCGGGCGGGGTCGCCGGCGGCGACCGGTTCGACGTCGATATCACCGCGGGCGAGGATACCGCGTTGACGCTGACGACCGCGGCCGCGGAAAAGATCTATCGCGCCACGGATCGTCCAGCCGAGCTTGCGATTTCGTTGAGGCTCGCAAGCGGTGCAAAGCTCGCCTGGTTGCCGCAGGAGACCATTCTGTTCGACCGCGCAAAGGTGTCGCGGCGGATCGATATCGACGTTGCCGGGGGCGCCTCGCTCCTGCTCTGCGAGATGGTGGTGTTCGGCCGCACCGCCATGGGCGAGCGCATGATGCAGGGCTCCTTTGTCGACCGCTGGCGAGTGCGGCTCGGCGGCAAGCTGGTCTATGCCGAGACGGTGCGGCTTGAAGGTGACATCGGTGACAGGCTGGCGCAGCCGGCCATCGGCAAGGGCGCCGCGGCGATTGCGACGGCGCTGATCGTGCCCGGCGAGCAGGCGCTGGTCGAGCGCATCAGGGAGGCCGTGGAGAATTTCGGCGGCGAGGTCGGCATCTCCGCCTGGAATGGATTTGCAATGGCGCGCTTCTGTGCCCAAGATGCGGCGCGGCTACGCGCCGATATCGTGGCCGTGCTGTCGCGCGCCGGTGGTCCGCCGCTGCCGCGGCTCTGGCTCAATTAGGTCGTTTCCCACGTTCAAGAGATCTCAGCATGAATCTGTCTCCCCGCGAAAAGGACAAGCTTTTGATTTCGATGGCGGCCATAGTCGCGCGGCGGCGGCTGGAGCGCGGCGTTAAGCTCAATCACCCGGAAGCGGTCGCGATCATCTCCGATTTCATCGTCGAGGGCGCCCGCGACGGCCGTACCGTTGCCGAACTGATGCAGGCCGGCGCGCAGGTGCTCACCCGCGACCAGGTGATGCCGGGCATCCCCGAGATGATCCACGACATCCAGGTGGAAGCGACGTTTCCGGATGGCACCAAGCTCGTCACCGTGCACGAGCCGATCCGGTGAGGCATGCGATATCGATCAACGTCGTCATGCTCGGGCTTCCACGTACTTCGAGCGTGTTGGCAAGACGTGGATGGCCGGGACAAGCCCGGCCATGACGCAGCGGAGCGAAACGAGGTAGCAACATGATCCCCGGCGAACTCTTCATCAAGGACGGCGAGATCGAGCTCAATGCCGGCCGCAAGACGGTGACGCTGACCGTGTCCAACACCGGCGACCGCCCGATCCAGGTCGGCTCGCACTACCATTTCTTCGAGACCAACCCGGCGCTCAAGTTCGAGCGCAAGAAAGCGCGCGGCATGCGCCTCGACATCGCCGCCGGCACCGCGGTGCGCTTCGAGCCCGGCCAGACCCGCGACGTGCAACTGGTCGCGCTGGCCGGTAAACGCACCATCTACGGCTTCCGCGGCGACGTGATGGGGAAGCTGTGAAGCTTTGAGCGGGAGTATTTTGGTCGTGAGCTTCAGTGAGGAGAGCACCGCTGTCTGGCTCCCTCCCCCCTTGCGGGGGAGGGTAAGGAGGGGGGTATGCCACACACTCAGGTGACCGGAACGCAGCGCGCCCGGGCTAAGCAGTTAAGACGCGCGATGACTCGTGCAGAAACCTTGCCGTGGCGCCATTTGAAAGCGCATCGCCTCGCGCGCCTCAGTTTCAGGCGACAAACTCCGATCGGCAATTACATCGCTGACTTCGTCGCGCACTCCTGCAAACTCATCGTCGAGGTCGACGGCGAAAGCCACGATTTCGAGGAGCGCCTCCGCCACGACGAGCGACGCGACCGCTGGTTCGCATCGCGTGGTTACCGTGTCCTGCGGTTCATCAATGATGACGTGATGCGGAATTTGGAGGGAGTTGTTTCTTCGATCCTGCAGGCAGCGGAGCAAGCGGTACCCCCCTCCCTGACCCTCCCCCGCAAGGGGGGAGGGAACGGAGAGAGCAGCGCCATCGACGAAGGGAGCATGTGACATGCTCACCGGCATCCGCCTCGTCTCGGAAGCGGCCGAGCTTGCGTCGCGCCGGCACAATGGTCAGACCCGCAAGGGGCGGGGCGAGGAGCCTTATATCAACCACCTTGCCGAGGTCGCGAACATGCTCTCCGCGGTCACCAACGGTGAGGATGCCGAACTGGTTGCAGCCGGGTGGCTGCATGACACCATCGAGGACAGCAAGACCACGCATGACGAGCTCGCGCAGCGCTTTGGCCTGCGCGTCGCTGGTCTCGTGGAAGAGTGCACCGATGACATGAGCTTGCCGAAACACGAGCGGCGTCGGCGGCAGGTCACCGACGCGTCAAAAAAATCGCCGAGCGCGAGACTGATCAAGATCGCCGACAAGATCAGCAACATCCGCGCCCGCATCTTTGCCGATCCGAGCGAGGCGCAGCGCGGGGAGCTTGCCGATTACCTCGCCTGGGCCGAGCAGGTCGTCGTCGGCCTGCGCGGCGGCAATGTGATGCTGGATGCGCTGTTCGACGAAGCCGTTGCCAATGCTAGGCAGACGCTATGACGTCTGCAGTGGTTGAACTGATTGCAAGTGGGGGCTAACCGATGTCCGTCAAGATCAAGCGTTCCGTCTATGCCGACATGTTCGGCCCGACCACCGGCGACAGGGTGCGGCTCGCCGACACCGATCTCCTCATCGAGGTGGAGAAGGATTTCACCATCTATGGCGAGGAGGTGAAGTTCGGCGGCGGCAAGGTGATCCGCGACGGCATGGGCCAGTCGCAAGTCACCAACCGGCAAGGCGCCGCCGACACCGTCATCACCAATGCGCTGATCGTCGACCACTGGGGCATTGTCAAAGCCGACGTCGCCATCAAGGAGGGCATGATCTCCGCGATCGGCAAGGCCGGCAATCCCGACATCCAGCCCGGGGTCACCATCGTGATCGGTCCGGGCACCGACGTAATCGCAGGCGAAGGCAAGATCCTCACCGCCGGCGGCTTCGACAGTCACATCCATTTCATCTGCCCGCAGCAGATCGAGCATGCGCTGATGAGCGGCGTCACCTCGATGCTCGGCGGCGGCACAGGGCCGTCGCATGGCACCTTCGCCACCACCTGCACGCCGGGCCCGTGGCACATGGGGCGGATGATCCAGTCGTTCGATGCCTTCCCGGTCAATCTGGGCATTTCAGGCAAGGGCAATGCGTCGCGCCCGGCCGCGCTGGAGGAGATGATCAAGGGCGGCGCCTGTGCGCTGAAGCTGCATGAGGACTGGGGCACCACGCCGGCCGCGATCGACAATTGCCTGTCGGTCGCCGACGACTACGACATCCAGGTGATGATCCACACCGATACGCTGAACGAGTCCGGCTTTGTCGAGGATACCGTGAAGGCCTTCAAGGGCCGCACCATCCATGCCTTCCACACCGAAGGCGCCGGCGGCGGGCACGCGCCTGACATCATCAAGATCGCGGGCTTAAAGAACGTGCTGCCCTCCTCGACCAATCCGACGCGGCCGTTCACGCGCAACACCATCGACGAGCATCTGGACATGCTGATGGTGTGCCATCATCTCGATCCGTCGATTGCGGAAGATCTGGCGTTCGCCGAAAGCCGCATCCGGAAAGAGACCATCGCGGCAGAGGACATCCTGCACGATCTCGGCGCGCTCTCGATGATGTCCTCGGACTCCCAGGCCATGGGCCGGCTCGGCGAGGTCATCATCCGCACCTGGCAGACCGCCGACAAGATGAAGAAGCAGCGCGGCGCGCTCCCTGAGGATAAGGGCAACGACAACGACAATTTTCGCGTCAAGCGCTACATCGCCAAATACACCATCAACCCCGCCATCGCGCATGGCGTCTCGAAGCTGATCGGCTCGGTCGAGAAAGGCAAGCTCGCGGACCTCGTGCTGTGGTCACCGGCTTTCTTCGGCGTCAAGCCCGACTGCATCATCAAGGGCGGCTCGATCGTGGCCGCGCCGATGGGCGATCCGAACGCCTCGATCCCGACCCCGCAGCCGGTGCATTACCAGCCGATGTTTGCCGCCTTCGGCAAGTCGCGGACCTCATCCTCCGTCGTGTTTACCTCAAAGGCCGCCGTCACTGCCGGCCTCGCCCGCAAGCTCGGCATCGACAAGAAGCTTTACGCCGTGCAAAATACCCGCGGCAAGATCTCCAAGAAGAGCATGATCCACAACGACGCGACGCCCAGGATCGAGGTCGATCCGGAGACCTATGAGGTGCGCGCAGACGGCGAGCTTCTGACCTGCGAACCTGCAGAGGTGCTGCCCATGGCGCAGCGCTACTTCATGTTCTAAGGTCGTTCCGCCAAGCCCCTCAACCGCGCATGATCCTTTCGGAAAACCGCTACACACTTTTCCGGATCATGCCTCCAAAACACCGGGAGGAAGTTCGTGATCTACGTCATCGCCACCACGCATATGAAGCCGGAGGGCCGGGAGGCCTTCATTGCGGGCCACAAGGAATGCATTGCCGAGACGCTGAAGGAGCAGGGCTGCCTGTCCTATGAGGGGCACATCTCCATCCATGACCCCAATGTCTATGTGGTGGTCGAGCGCTGGGAGAGCCGCGACAATCTCAATTCGCATGCCCGCGCGCCGCATATGAGGAAGTGGCGCGAGGTATCGACGCCGCTGAAGAACTCGACCGTGATCGAGATCATCAGCGACGCCAAGATCGAGAAGTTTTAGAGGACAGCACGATGATCCGCGCGATCCAGGTCAAGGGACAGCATCGCTGGACGGAGACGCCGGCCGATACGGTCGTGCTCGATTTCGACGACCGTCACCGCCGGCGCATGGCCATGACCGGAACGCGCGGTTTGGCCTTCCTGCTCGACCTCGAGAACGCGGTCGCGTTGCGCGGCGGCGATGCGCTGGTGCTGGAGGATGGCCGGCTGGTCGAAGTGGTTGCTGCTGCTGAACCTTTGGTCGAAATCAAGGGGGCTGATCCGCATCATCTGATCCGGGTCGCCTGGCATCTCGGCAACCGCCATCTGCCGACCCAGATCATGCCCAAGGCGCTGCGCATCCGGCGCGACCATGTCATCGAAGCGATGGTGAAGGGCTTGGGGGCGCGCGTCATCGAGATCGAGGCGCCGTTCGATCCCGAAGGCGGCGCCTATGCGGAAGCCGCCGCGCATGGCCACGCCCATGAGGGCCACGCTCATGACAAGCATGATCATCATGATCATGCCCACGGCCATCATGCGCATGACCATGATCATGACCACGACCATGATCATCATCACGGGCATGGCGAGCACGAGCATCACCACGGTCATTCCCATGCTCATGACCACGACTAGCGCACAGTCCGATGGCGCCGCCCTGATGGGCGCTGACGCGGCTGCGCTCTATCGGCTGATGACCTGGTTGTCGCCGGCCTTTCCCGTCGGCGCGTTCTCCTATTCCAGCGGCATCGAATGGGCGGTGGAGGCGGGCGATATCAACGACGCGGCGACATTGCGCGGCTGGCTCGCCGCCATGCTGACCGATGGCGCCGGCTTTTGCGACGGCGTGTTTCTGGCCCATGCGCACCGCGCTGTGGAGGCAGGCGACCACGGCGTCCTGCGCGACATCGCCGAGCTTGCCGCGGCCTTCGTGCCGTCGCGCGAGCGCCAGCTCGAGACCTCGACACAGGGGCGCGCCTTCATGGCGACCGCGCGAGCGGCCTGGAGCAGCCCGGAGCTGGAGCAGGCGCTGGCGCATTGCGAAGATGCGCTGGTTTACCCGATCGCGGTCGGCATCGTTGCGGCGGCGCATGGCATTCCGCTGCAGCCGACACTGCACGGCTTCCTCCATGCCGTGGTCTCGAACTGGATTTCCGCCGGCAGCCGGCTGATTCCGCTTGGCCAGACCGACAGTCAGCGCGTGCTGGCGGCGCTGGAGGGTGCGGTCGCGGCGACCGCCGAGCGCGCGGCGCATGCAGCCCTCGACGAACTCGGCAGCGCCACCTTCCGCGCCGATCTCGCCAGTCTTCGTCACGAGACGCAATATACGCGGCTGTTCAGGTCATGATCGCGGTGGCACATACTCCACTGTCGTCCCGGCGAACGCCGGGACCCATAACCCCAGGCTTCTGTAGTTGCGAAATGCGGCTGCCAATCTTCGCTATTGAACCATTCCGCGGTACGGGTCCCGGCGTTCGCCGGGACGACGGCAAGCAAGGGATTTCGTTTTATGGTTAGTTCTCACGGTCCCCTGCGGGTCGGCGTCGGCGGTCCGGTCGGATCGGGCAAGACCGCGCTGATGGATCTGCTCTGCAAGGCGATGCGCGAGACGTATGACATCGCGGCGATCACCAACGACATCTACACCAAATGGGATGCTGAATTCCTGGTGCGCTCGGGATCGTTAACGCCGGACCGCATTGCCGGTGTCGAGACCGGCGGCTGCCCTCATACCGCAATCCGCGAGGATGCCTCGATGAATCTCGCAGCGGTTGCAGACATGCGCGCGAAATTCCCCAATCTCGACCTGGTGCTGATCGAATCCGGCGGCGACAATCTGGCCGCGACGTTCTCGCCCGAACTCGCCGATCTCACCATTTACGTCATCGACGTCGCCGCCGGCGACAAGATCCCCTCCAAGGGCGGCCCTGGCATCACGCGCTCCGATCTGCTCGTGATTAACAAGATCGACCTCGCCCCCCATGTCGGCGCGTCCCTGGAAAAGATGCAGACGGACGCAAAAAGGATGCGCGGCGAGCGGCCCTTTGTCATGACCAATCTGAAGCAGAGCGAGGGGCTTTCGAAAATCATTGGCTTCATCGAGACCAAGGGCGGGTTGAAGGTCGGTTAAGATCTTCCGCCCGGGTTAAGATTTGCGTCGTCCAGTCTGCGACGCGGGCGGAACAATCTGCTGTTCCCGTCGTTAAGACCCTCCGGGCTGGACGTGCGATTTCCCCTTGAGCCGACCGTTAAGCTTCACAGCCGACTGCAGTTGCGTGGCGACCATGACTGCATCATCATATCTGCCGGTTGGCTTGCCTCGCGTGTTGGGCTGCCGTGCTGGCGAGTGTTCCTCCCGCCAACCCCGCATGATCGAGTAGGCGAGTGGTTCGGCTGGGTTTCATCATCGGCTTGATTGCGCTGATCGGGGTCCTGTTCTCGGGCCTCGCCGCCTATCGCGTGCACCAGCAGGAACTGACGATCGACAACATCGCGCTCGCCCGCGCCATCGACGTGCATGCGAGCCTGGTGCAGGACCGCCTGAGTGAACGCGAGCTGCTCGCGCGCGTCACCTCCGGCCTGTTTCGCCTGCCGTCGATGAACAAGGCCAATATGCTGGAGCCGCTGCGCTCGTCGATTTACGCCTTCAAGACCGATTTCGTGGTCGCGGGCTGGGTGGCCCGCCTCAATCCGAACGAACTTGATGCGGCCCGCAACGACATGAAGCGCGCCGGCTTTCCGGATACCACCATCCGCGACATCAACGGCGGCCCGCTCGATACGCATGCGCTGCAGCAGCCGGTCGACCTTTTGATGGATGTCGAACCGCGTAACGTTCACACCGCAGCCTTCGTCGGGCGCACGCTCGACGGCAATCCGGTGCTTTCGACCATGCTGTCGCTCGCCATGGGCGAAGGCAAGCCCTACGCTTCGGACCCCTTGCCGATGTTCGGTGACAAGGCGCAATTCGGCGTCGTGCTCGCCGCCCCCGTGGTGCTGCCGGATGCCAGCTCGCCTGCGGGCTTTGTCATCTTCTCCTACGATCTCTCGTCCTTGATGCTGACCAATGACGACCTCTCGCTGTTCTCGGTGGCGCTGAAGGATCCGCGCAATGTGGACGGCGAGTTCGTTGCCAACGACCAGGGCGTCGTCTCCGAGCGCAAGGTGAATGTGGAGGGGCCGCCGCCGTCATCGACCCGTACCATCTCTTTCGGTAATCGCGACTGGGTGCTGGTCTATTACGCCAAGATCAATGCGGCGCGGCGCGCGGAGCAGACCGCCGCAATCGTCGGCGTGATCGGTCTTGCCTTGACCGTGGTGATCTGCGGACTGTTCGGCTACGTCGCCTACAACAATCTGCGCATGAGCCGCGAGATCCAGGTGCGGATCGGTTTCGAGCGCAGGCTCACCGCCGTGATCGACGAGCTCAATCATCGCGTCAAGAACATCCTGGCGGTGATCCAGTCGATCATCACGCGCACGCTGCGCCACGGCTCCGACATCGATGTCGCGCGCGAGCTCTTGATCGGGCGCATCCATGCCATGTCCAACGTGGTGTCGCTGCTCTCGGAAAGTCAGTGGCAGGGTGTGAAGCTGAAGGGGCTGTTCGAGGCGCGCGCCATTCCGCATGCGGATCGCATCGCGGTGAGCGGGCCTGATATCGCGGTCTCCGCCCGCGCGGCGCAGAGCCTGTCGCTGTTGTTCTTCGAGCTCGCCTCGCATTCCGACGAAGGGCTGTCGCTGGTCGGCAAGCACCCGCATATCGTTGCGACGTGGGAGGTGACAGGCGAGGAGCCGGACACGATCTTCCATTTCCGCTGGGAGGAGTTCAACACCAGCGAGGCGACGCGCCGTCCCGATTCGGATTTTGGCCTGATCCTGCTCGACCGCGTCGCGCCCGAAGCGCTCGGCGGCACGTCGACGCGTTACTTCACGGACGTCAGCTATGTCTATGAACTCACCGCGCCCATGGTCACCGTCATCGACATGACCGAGCGCGATCGCACGGAGCAATTGTCGAAGCCCGTGCAGGCGGAGAAGTGAGGATGGAAGTTGTCCGAGGCGGCTAGCGCAAACCGTCGTCCCGGCGAAGGCCGGGACCCATACCGCGGAATCTGTCCGTAAGAGAAAGCCGATCGACGCTGGTCTTCGTCAAACTACATCCTGGGGTTATGGGTCCCGGCTTTCGCCGGGACGACCATTCCCTATCAGCCATTCCCGCCGATCACGGCGCGCACCGTCTCGTCGGGGCCGAAATCCTCGGCGCCGTCGACATAGAGCAGAGCGGCGAGCTTGGAGCGGGCGCGGTTGACGCGGCTCTTGATGGTGCCGACCGCGCAGCCGCAGATCGTCGCGGCGTCCTCATAGGAGAAGCCGGAGGCGCCGACCAGGATCAATGCCTCGCGCTGGTCCTGCGGCAGCTTCTCGAGCGCGGCGCGGAATTCCTCGAACTCCAGATGCGCGCCCTGCGACGGCTGCGTCTTCAGCGTCTTGGCATAGTTGCCTTCGGCGTCTTCGACCTCGCGCCGTCGTTTGCGGTAATCGGATCGGAACAGGTTGCGCAGGATGGTGAACAGCCACGCCGGCAGGTTGGAGCCTGGCTGGAAGGAATCGATGTTGGCAAGCGCGCGCAACAGCGTCTCCTGGACCAGGTCATCGGCGCGGTCGCCATTTCCCGAGAGTGAGATTGCAAAGGCGCGCAGGCTTGGGACTGCGGCAAGAATGTCGTCGCGAAGGGCATCGGTGAGAGGCATTAATCCCTCCCGTTTTCTTGATTGTTGGCGCCCCCTTCGGAAGGTTCGGATTCACCTTCGCTCTCTATCTGGTGTGCGGCGGCCGGTGCATCAAGCTTGCGGATTAAATCCGTAAACCGGTCTGGAACCCCCTGTCGCACGACATCGTCGTACATGGCGCGGAGCTGGTGACCGATCCTCGCCTGAATCTCGGCATTAAGCCCGCCCTGCCGGCCGGGTGGGGCGTTCTTGGCCTGCGATTTTGCATCCTTCATGACCTGTTCCACATTTTCCCCGGTTAAGTCCCTGTCGCTAATACAATTTCCAGCTTTGGACGCCTTCGCGTAACGAACCTAATGCAAACTAGCCCCGAAAGTTCCCACTTCCTTGGAACTTTTCTTCGATCTGCGCGTAATCAAACTCACCGGGGGAACGGGCCCCCCATTTCGTGCATGGCCCGACACCAATGGAGTGGGGATGTCCCGATCACAGCTTGTTGCTGAACATCTGCCCTTGCTGCGCCGCTATGCGCGCGCGCTCACGGGAAGCCAGGCATCCGGCGACGCGTATGTCGGCGCCATGCTTGAGGCCCTATTGCAGGATCCGGCGCTGCTCGACGAGCAGCACGGGCCGAAGGCCGGATTGTTTAAATTGTTTACCCAGATCTGGAACTCGGTCGCGCTCAACGAGGACGCCGAGGTGACAACGCTGCCCATGCCTCCGGAGCGGCGTCTGTCCAACATCACGCCGCTGCCGCGCCAGGCCTTCCTGCTGCTGTCGCTGGAAGGTTTCTCCGAGCCGGAAGTCGCGTTCATCCTTGGCAATGATGTCGCGGAGACGCGGCGCCTTGCCGACGCTGCGGGCCGCGAGATGGCCGCGGAAATCGCGACCGACGTGCTGATCATCGAGGACGAGACCTTCATCGCCATGGACCTGGAGAGCCTGGTCCGCAATCTCGGCCACAACGTGATTGGCGTCGCGCGGACCCATGCGGACGCGGTTGCGATTGCCAAGAACCGCAAACCGGGTCTGATCCTCGCGGACATCCAGCTTGCCGACGGCTCCTCGGGGCTCGATGCCGTCAACGAGCTGCTGCGCGGCTTCGAGGTGCCGGTGGTGTTCATTACCGCTTATCCCGAGCGCTTCCTCACCGGCGAACGGCCGGAGCCGGCGTTCCTGATCTCCAAGCCATTCCAGCCAGCGATGGTCTCGGCCGTTGCCAGCCAGGCGCTGTTCTTCCAACGCAACTCGCGCAACCGCATGCCAAGGGCGGCTGCGTCCTAGTTCGCGTTGGCGGAATGGCTGGTGTCGGCGTAGGGCCCGACGCGCGATGAGCGCGCCGGGCCCCAGTCGTTTCAGGCGCGATCGGCTTCAGAGCCGGTCATTCAGAGCTGGAAGGCCGCCTCGGAATGCGACCAGAGGCATCATGGAACCGCACAGCACAAATAAAAGCAGGGCGCGGCTGGCATCACCACAGCCGCGCCCTACGTCACCGGTCAATGGGGCAGGGGGGAATAACCGGCTGCCGGGATGACTCCTGGGCACAAAAGTCGTTCCAAACGGCGCGCAAATTTTTTTGCACACGGTTAAGTGATCGCCCCGTCCAAGAACCGGGTTCCCGCGACCAACGTTGAGTGACTGTTCGTCATGGGTCGGGGACCTCCGCCATGCCAAGTCTCTTCGCAAAGTCAAATCTCTTCGCTAGGTCAAATCTGATTAAAGCTGTTTTCGGTGCCGCGGCGATTTCGCTGACGCTGGGTGCGGTGCAGTTCGCATCTGGCCACGATCTCTCGGGGCCGCCGTTGTCTGGCACGCCGGGCGATACCGTCAACCGTGCCGCCAAGTCCGATCGCGCCGTCATCACCGGGACTGCGGCGCCGACGCGCACCATCGGCTTCCGGCCGGGTGATCTTCCGGATACCTCCGTGCTGGTTCGTATTCCTCTGACCAAGGAAGCCCGCGAAGGCGCGCGCGCGCCGCTTCCGATCAGGTCGGGCCAGAGCGCCAAACCGATGGTCGCCTGTGAGCCCGTGGTCAGCGTCCTGACCGAGGTTGCGCGCAAGCTGCAGCCGGGCCGCTGCGTCACCTGAACGCCACGCCGGGTCGCCCGGCGTTCTTCGCCTGACACAATACTGGAGTTAGCAGTCCCGGCCTGCGGCGGGGCGGGCGCGTCGGGGGCTACTCCGCCGGCGCTTCGTCTTGCGCGTCCTGCGCTGTGGCGCGGGTGGCCAGGAAGCCGAGCGCCACGCCGCCAATCGCAAGCAGCGGGATCAGCCGCTTCAGGCCGATGCTGCGGGCAAGCTGCAGGCCCGTGGTGAGCACCAGGGGATCGGCGAGCAGATGTGGCGCCCTGGCGCGACGCTCGCGGGCGCGGGCCGCCATCTGCCGCTTGTGAACGGTATAGATCACGCCGGCGATGATCGCGACCAGAATGAAGATCCCCGCGAGCACCAGGCAGGCGACAACGGGCCCGTAGCTCTCGAGCACCACGACGAACGCGGCCGCGCACAGAAAGCCGGCTGCGATGAGAAGCGCCAGGGCCGCGACGGATATCAGCGAGGCCTGTCGCAGCGTGGACGAGACCGTGGCTTTGAGTTCATCGACAATGCGCAAGGCCATGCCTGTGCCCCCATCGGTAGAGCCTTCACCGGCGCCACGTGGCCCCGATCAGGAAGCCGAGGCCGAGCGCAAGGCCAAGAACCGTGAGCGGCCGCTGCGTGATGACGTCTTCCAGCCGGTCCGAAACGTCGCCGGCTGCATCCTGCGCCGCGTCCATCATCGCGCTGGAGCGCTCCGACAGGCCATCCACGGCCTGCTGATAGCCGCGCCAGGCCTGTCCTTTGGCGGCGCCTCCGAGTGAATTGACGGCTTCGGTGATATGGTCGCTGAGCGCGGCAATATCGTTTTTCACCTTGTTCACATCCTTCGTGAGGCGGTCGTAGGCTGCATCACCCATGGTGGTCCTCATCAACGTCTCGGCATCGGTGCTCGCCATTGAAAGCTCCCATGCGTTTGCTGTGTGTCGAGCCGAGAACGCCGGGGGCTCAGCTAAGTTCCTTGATCGAAACCCGTCAGTCGGGCGGCAGCTGCGGCGAATTGACCGGCCACAGATGCTCCTTGAGGATCACGGCGACGATCAGCAGCGGCGAAGACAAGAACGCGCCCATCGGCCCCCACATCCAGGTCCAGAATGCAATGCCGAGAAACACGGCGAGCGCATTGAGCTCTAGCCGCCGCCCGATGATGGTGGGCGTAATGAAATGTCCTTCGAGAAAGGCGATGCCGCAAAATGCAAGCGGTGCGACCAGCGCCGCGCCCAGCCCGGGCAGCGCGATGATGCCGACGACGCACAGGATCACGAAGGTCGCGATCGGGCCGATGATGGGAATGAAATTCAGCGTCGCCGCAAGCGCGCCGAGCCCTGCCGGGCGCGGCATCTGCGCGATCCAGCAGACGAGGCCCGTGGCGATGCCGACGCCGGCGTTGATCACGCTCACCGTCAGGAGATAATTGCCGAGATGCACCTCGATCTCGTTGAGGATGCGAAGCGTCCTGAGCCGCGCGTCGTGATCGCCGAACCCCATGATCAGCGTACGCCGCAGATCGCGCCAGCTGGCGACGAACAGGATGAGAGTTGCGAAGAACAGCAGGAATTCGGTGAAGGTCGGGGTCAGGAACTGGATGGTCGGCTGCACCCAGTCAAAGCTCGGCAGCTGGAATCCGCTGAATGCATTGCTGTTGCCCAGCGTGCCTTGCAGCTCCTGCCACAGCGCGAGCGGCCGGTCGAACACATGCAGCTTGTCCTTCAGCCGCCCGCCAAGCTCCGGCAGATGCGCGCTCCAGTCCATCAGCGGCACCGAGAGCAGGGCGATGATGAAGCCAACCAGCGTGGCGACAGCCGTTACGATCAGCACGGCCGCCACGGCGCGCGGTATCTTGTAGCGCTCCAGGAAATTCGCTGCCGGCGACAGCATGGTGCCGACCACAAAACCCATCACCACCGGCAGGAAGAACCCCTTGGCCTCGTAGAGCATCGCGACAATGCTGATGATCAGGAGCCCGACCAGGGCGATCGCAACAACCTCGGTGCGGCGGATCACCGGAGGGAGCTCGACCGCGGTATCGGCGAGCGGCGTGCCTTCGGACGTGTTGGACAGGAGACGCTCACTGGGAAGGACACGCATCGAGGCTTATTCCCCTGACAGAGCTGCGTTGGTCGCCGCCGTGCCTTCCGGACCAAAGTCTTGAGTAAACCCGCGATGACGCGCCGGGGTTCCGTCGCGCGGATGTGAAAGGCGGGGAACTTGACAGTGTCGTGTTCGCAATGCGGCGAGCGGGAACCGCTGGAGCGTGAGCTGCGTTTGTAGAAGCACGGCATCAGTGTGATGCACGTCCGTTCAAAATGGGGCAGCACATGACCAGGCTCTTTCCCCTCGCGCTCGTCTCCTCGCGCGCCTGCCGCACCATGCTCATTGCCGGCGCCGCGCTCCTTGTCTGTGGCGTGTGGTCCGGCGCGGCCAGCGCGCAAGGCTTCGGCCAGGCGCTCGGCTATGCGCCGAACGACCCGGGCGCTTTCCCGCAAGGCTATGTGCAAACTCCGCCGGCGACGACCGATGGGACCGATGAAGACAGCGTGCTGCCAGAGCGGCTCAAGCGCGCCGTGGTGAATTTCGACACCACCGAGCCCGCAGGCAGCATCATTATCGATACCGGCAACACCACGCTCTATTATGTGCTCGGCGGCGGCCGCGCCATCCGCTATGGCGTCGGCGTCGGCCGCCAGGGCTTCACCTGGTCGGGCACAGAGAGCATCAGCCGCAAGGCGGAATGGCCGGACTGGTATCCGCCAGCGGAGATGGTCGCGCGCCAGCCCTATCTGCCGCGCTTCATGGCCGGCGGCCCCGGCAATCCGCTGGGGGCGCGCGCCATGTATCTCGGCAACAGCGAATACCGCATCCACGGCACCAACGATCCCACGACCATCGGCAAGTTCGTCTCCTCCGGCTGCATCCGCCTGACCAACGAGGACGTCATTGACCTGTTCAACCGCGTCAGCATCGGAGCCAGGGTCGTGGTGTTGCCCAAGAGCGCACCTTTGAAGAACGCACCTTTGAAGAATGCGCCGCTGCAGGCACGCCGGCTGAACGCCGCGCCGGCCGCGCTGCATCCCGCAGCAATACGGCTGCCGTCGGGCCGGCAGGCGATGACGCTGTCCACGGGCACGGTCGACTGATGCTCATGCGTGGCCGTATTCATGTCGTCCTCGGCCTCGCGCTCGTCGCGAGTGCGGCATGCCTGCCATTTGCGGCGAGTGCGGAGGATTTCTTTTCCGCTCTGTTCGGAGGTTTCGCTGCGCGCCCACCTGGGCCGCCGGCCCGGCCGCTGTTTGCACCGTTCGGCGACGATGAAGGCCCGGTCGACGTACCCCGCCGACGTCCGACCTACGATCGCGGCCAAACTAGCGGCCAGGCCTGGTGCGTGCGCGGCTGCGATGGCCGCTACTTCCCGATCACCGGCGCCGACGACAAGAGCCGCGCGGCGAGCTGCAACAGCTTCTGTCCGGCGAGCCAGACATCCCTGGTCTATGGCAATGACATCGACAGCGCCGTCAGCGAGGAGGGCAAGCCCTATTCCGAACTGCCCAACGCCTTCCGCTACCGCAACGAGCTCGTGGCGGGCTGCACCTGCAATGGCAAGGATCCCGCCGGCCTCGCCTCGATCGCAATCGATAATGATACGACGTTGCGCAAGGGCGATCTCGTCGCGGGCAAGCAGGGCCTGCAGATCGTGACACGCGATGCCTCAAGAGATGGCGGCGCGAATTTCACGCCGCTGCCGCAGTCGGCAAAAGCGCGCTACCGCAATTTGCCGGTGGTGGCGGCGGGCAGATGATTGCTGTTGGCGTGCACGTCTCTTGATCCGTCACCCTTCAGGGTGACGGCGATAGAGCGCGATGGGCTCAAATTACGCCGCGCGGATCTTGGTCAGGAAATCCGTCACCTGCTGACCGAGATGCTGGCTCTGGGTCTCCAGCGTCTCGGATGCCTGCTTGACGTTTTCCGCCGCAGACGCGGAGGCGTAGGCGTCGGTTTTGACGCCCTGCATGTTTTCCGAAACGTTGCGCGTGCCTTGCGCCGCATATTGCGTGGAGCGGGTGATCTCCTCCGTGGCGGCGCCCTGCTCCTGGACGGCGGCGGCAATGGCGGTTGCGACCTCGTTGACCTCGCCGATGATGCCGCCGATCCGCTTGATGGCATCGATCGCCTCTCCCGCCACTTTCTGGATATCCGTGATCTGCTCGGAGATTTCGTCGGTTGCCTTCGCGGTCTGGCTCGCCAGCGACTTGACCTCGGAGGCGACCACCGCAAAGCCGCGCCCGGCCTCGCCCGCGCGAGCCGCCTCGATGGTGGCATTGAGCGCGAGCAAATTGGTTTGGGCCGCGATGGTGTTGATCAGACCGACCACCTCGCCGATACGGCCGGCCGATTTGGCCAGACCCTGCACGGTGCCATCGGTCTGGCGCGCCTCGTTCACGGCGCGGCTTGCGATACCGGCCGCATGTGCCGCCTGCTGGCTGATGTCGTTGATGGACGCAGAGAGCTCCTCGGACGCGGATGCCACGCTCTCGACGCTGAGCGAGGCTTCGCTGGAGGCCTTCTGCGCCACCTCGACGCGCTCATTGGTCTTGCGCGAGACGTTGGTCAGGCCGGACGAGGTGGTGCGCATCGCGGCCGAGGCCTCGCCGAGCTCGCGCAGGCTGCTGCGCACCAGGCTCTCGAACTCGCCGACATAGTTCTCGATCGCGCGCTGGCGTGCCGCGGCGCCCGCATTGCGCTCGCGCTCCTGCGCCTCGATCCTGAGCTTGTCCTCGGCCTGCTGCTTGAACGTCTCCAGCGCGCCCGCCAACGCCCCGATCTCGTCCTGGCGCGCGCCATAGCCGGTCTGGACCGCGAGATCCCCACCGGCGACCTTCAGCATGGCGTCGCGGATGTCGTGCAGCGGCTTGATCACGCGGCGGCTGACGGTCAGCATGGCGCCGCAGGAGAAGGCGATCGCCGCAACGAGGAAGAACAGCTGCAGAATCAGCGAGCGCATCGCGATTTCATGCTGGTCGGCGATGTAGGACTTGGCGGCCTCGAGCGCGCCGTCCGCGACGGCGACCGCGGCATTGAGGCGACCGACGGTGAACGGGCTCCAGACATTGGCCACCATCTCGGGCTTCTCGCCGGTGGCGAGCGCATTGACCAGGCGGTCGCGGAGCTCCGCATATTGTGCATCGAAATAAGCGGTCTTGGTGTTCTCCATGGCGGCGGCGAGACTCGGCGAGGCCTTCATGCCTTCCATGGACAATTGCAGCGCCTTGAACGCCGCTTCCGCGCCGCCGACGAATTTGGTGTAGGCAAGCCGCGCCTCCGGCGTGATCTTGCCGGTCGCAAGGCTGGTCGAGACGATCAGCGATGCTTCGCCGGCGGTGTTGCGCAAGAGCCAGGCCGACTGCTTGATCAGCAGCAGCTGATCGATCACCGCATCCTGGTGGTTCACCTCGCTGGCGAGAATGCCCGAGATCTTGTCGAGCACCGTCAGCAGCGCGGTTTCCGTGTCCATATATTCCTTGCCAAGCGCGATGCGGCGGGCCGCCTTCGGCTTGGCGATCTCCTGCCAGAACTCGGTCTGCTCCGCGGCGAGCGTCTTGAACAGGCGATCGAATTCAGCAATGAGCGTGTCCTGCTGGGCAAATCCGATTGATGGCAGCACCTCCATGGCGCGGGCCATGGCTGGCATCTCGGTCTCGCGCATGCCGCGGACGTAGCGATCGACCTCGCCGTCGAGCTTGTCGTCGTTGAGGAGGACGCGATTGCTCGTCGTGCGGTCAGCGCGCAGGCGATCCATGGCCTTGAACATGCTGGAGGAGGCGTCGGCGACCAGCGCGATCCGCCTGGTGACCTGGAGGCGATGCCAGGAGTCCCAGGCGCTGAATGAAAACACCAGCACGATGATCAATGCGGCTGTCAGGATCACGGCCTGCAGCAGGGCGGATACGGTCAAACGGTTCAGCATGTCGGGCCCCCAAATTCCCGCATGCATTTGAACCGGAAACCGTAAAGACTTAGCCAGCATCACTGCCGTATTATTACGCGCCAGCCTAAAGTTTTAGCCTTTGGGAAAAGTTGGTTCCCGCGCGGGAACCCGGACGACCGGACCGGCGTTAGGGACGTATTAACCATCCGCCTTGGGGGCATCACATGATTGTCGGCGTTCTCGTCACCTTCCTGGTCGTTATCCTCGTCCTCTATCTGATCAACATGCTGCCGCTCGACGGCCGCGCCAAGCAGATCGCGCGCGTGATCGTGATCATCATCGGCATTGTTTCGCTGCTGAAATATCTGGCGGTGTTTTAGGCGGGGCGGTAGGCCCACCGTCATTCCGGGGCGATGCGTCAGCATCGAACCCGGAATCTCGAGATTCCGGGTTCACGCTGCGCGTGCCCCGGAATGACCCGGAGAGAGAAGCCGCGCCTTACCCCGCCGCCTTCGCCTCACGGCGGCGGGCAGTGAGGATGTATTCGGTGTAGCCGTTCGGCTGGGTGCGGCCCTTGAAGATCAGATCGCAGGCGGCCTTGAAGGCGACGCCGTCGAAAGACGGTGCCATCGGCTTGTACAGCGCGTCACCCGCGTTCTGCTTGTCGACCACCACCGCCATTCGCTTCAAGGATTCCATCACCTGCGCCTCGGTGATCACGCCCTGGTGCAGCCAGTTCGCCAGATGCTGGCTGGAGATGCGTAAAGTGGCGCGGTCCTCCATCAGGCCGACGTCGTGGATGTCGGGCACCTTGGAGCAGCCGACGCCCTGGTCGATCCAGCGTACCACATAGCCGAGGATGCCCTGGCAGTTGTTGTCGATCTCCTGGCGGACATCGTCGGGCGCCCAGTTCGATTTCGACACCGGGATGGTGAGGATGTCCGAGAGCTTGCCGCGCGCACCGCCCTTGGCGAGCTCCTGCTGGCGCGCCAGCACATTGACCTGGTGATAATGCAGCGCGTGCAGCGTCGCAGCCGTCGGCGAGGGCACCCAGGCGGTGGTGGCGCCGGCCTGCGGATGACCGATCTTCTGCGCCAGCATGTCCGCCATCTTGTCCGGCGCGGCCCACATGCCCTTGCCGATCTGGGCATGGCCGGGCAGGCCGCAGGTCAGGCCGATATCGACGTTCCAGTCCTCATAGGCCTTGATCCACGCTTGCGCCTTCATCTCGTTCTTGCGGATCATCGGGCCCGCTTCCATCGAGGTGTGGATCTCGTCGCCGGTGCGGTCGAGGAAGCCGGTGTTGATGAACATGATGCGCTTTGAGGCCTGCTGGATGCAGGCCTTGAGGTTGACCGTGGTGCGGCGCTCCTCGTCCATGATGCCGACCTTCATGGTGTCGGCGGGCAAGGACAGCATCTTCTCGACACGTTCGAAGATCTGGCAGGTGAACGCGACCTCGTCGGGGCCGTGCATCTTCGGCTTGACGATGTAGACCGAGCCGGTGCGGCTGTTCCTGACCTTGGAGTTGCCCTTGAGGTCATGGATCGCGAGCAGGCCGGACACGGCGGCATCGAGCAGGCCTTCCGGAATCTCCTCACCCTTGTCGTCCAGCACTGCGTCGGTGAACATGTGGTGGCCGACATTGCGCATGAGAAGCAGGCTGCGGCCGTGCAGCGTGAGCTCGCCACCCGCGGGCGTCTTGTAGACGCGATCGGCGTTGAGCGCGCGGGTCATGGTCTTGCCGCCCTTCTCGAAATCGGCCGACAGCGTGCCGTTCATGAGACCCAGCGTGTTGCGATAGACCAGCACCTTGTCCTCGGCATCGACGGCGGCGACGCTGTCCTCCATGTCGAGAATGGTCGAGACCGCCGCTTCCATGATCATGTCCGCGACGCCGGCCGGATCGTCCTTGCCGATGATGTTGTTGCGGTCGATCTTGATCTCGATGTGCAGGCCGTTGTTGACCAGCAGGATCGCCGAGGGCGCAGCCGCATCGCCCTGATAGCCTGCGAACTGAGCCGGCGATTTCAGCGCCGTGGCATTGCCGCTCTTGAGTTTCACGGCGAGCTGGCCGGCGATCACGCTGTAGGCGGTGACATCGGTGTGGCTTGCGGTCGCAAGCGGTGCGGCGGAATCGAGGAAGGCCTTGGCCTTGGCGATCACCTTGTCGCCGCGCGCCTTGTTGTAGCCGCGGCCGGCCTCGCTCGGATCATGCGGAATGGCATCGGTGCCGTAGAAGGCGTCGTAGAGCGAACCCCAGCGCGCATTCGCCGCGTTCAGGGCGTAGCGCGCGTTGGTCAGCGGCACCACCAGCTGCGGTCCGCAGATCCTGCCGATCTCCTCATCGACATTGGCGGTCTCGACCTTGTGCGTGGCGGGCTCGGGCAGGAGGTAGCCGATCTCCTTCAGGAAGGCGGTATAGGCATTGATGTCGAACGGCTTGCCCTTGTTGGCGCGATGCCACTCGTCGATCTTGGCCTGCAGCGTGTCGCGGAAGGCGAGCAGTTCGCGGTTCCTGGGCGCGAGGTCGCGGACGATGGCGGCGAGCCCTTTCCAGAACGCGTCGGGGTCGATCCCGGTCTTCGGCGCCGCCTCCTTGGCGATGAAGTCAAAGAGTTCGGGGGCGATCTTCAATCCATGGGCTTCGATACGCGTCATGATGGGCTTTTCTCGCGGGGCAACTGCGCTTGTTTTTGGGAATGGATAGCAAAAGCGCCGCTAAAGCGGCGGCGTCGGAAAGCCTTTTAGCGCCAAAGAAGGGGGCAGCGGAAGGGCCGACCAGCCCCAGCCCCTCAAAGCTTTTTCAACCGGGCTCAGCGCTCTCTCACGCGCCTGGGAGGGGCCGACCAACCCTGCGCGGAACTGCCCCGCGAGCCGGCACGAAAGCTGCTTATCACTTTTTGGAAAAAGCTTTTCTTTTGCTGAGAAGAAGCGTGTCGCCACTGGGAGTTCCCAGAGGCAAAAATTCCATGGTTGCGTCGCGATAGAGAGTAATAATTTTCTCTTTGCGGGGCTTGAAAGCCGTCTATAAAGAAAACAATTCTAGTCGACCCCCGGGATCGGGGAAGCGAGTGTCACATGCGATATCTGCCGGTGTTTCTCGACCTGCAAGCTGGACCGGTCGTTCTGATCGGTTCCGGGGAGCTCGCGCAAGCGAAGCTCCGCGTGCTTGCGGCCGCCGGCGCCGCAGTGCGGTGGTATGCGCTCTCAGGCGCGCATGATGTGAGCGCGCTCGAGCCCGTGCAGGCCGCCAAGGTCGAGCGCGCGTCGGGCGATCCGCTCTCCGCCGATCTTGATGGCGTGGTCGCCGTGTTCTGCGCCGGTGCGGGCGAGACCGGTGTTGCGATGGCAGCGCGGGCAAAGTCGCTCGGCCTGCCCGTCAATGTCATGGACGACCTCGCGCATTCCTCCTTCATCTTCCCCGCCATCGTCGATCGCGGCGATGTCGTGGTCGCCATCGGCACCGGTGGAACGTCGCCGGTGGTGGCGCGCCGCGTACGCGAGCGCATCGAGGCGGCACTGCCGGCGCGGATCGGCGAGCTCGCCGGCTTCATCGGCCGCTTCCGTAAATCCATCCACGATCGCATTCCCGAATTCCTGCTCCGCCGCCGCTTTTGGGAGAAGGTGATCGACGGCAAGATTGGCGCGCTGGTGCTCTCGGGACGCGATGGCGAGGCCGAGGCCGCGCTCGGCGAGATCGACGACCCCTCCGCTTTTGCCGGCGCACTCTCCTCGGGCGCGGCGGAAGGCAGCGTGACGCTGGTTGGCGCCGGGCCGGGCGATCCGGATCTTCTGACCGTGAAGGCGCTGCGGGTGCTGCAGGACGCCGACATCGTCTTTCATGACGAAGACGTGTCATCCGATATTCTGGATCGCATCCGCCGCGATGCCGCGCGCATTGCGGTGAGCCGTCGTGACCACGACGTGGCCAATCAGCAGATCATCGAGGCCGCGAAGGCCGGTCGCCGGGTGGTGCGGCTCAAAGCCGGCGAGGCCTTCGGGCCGGGCCGCGGCGGCAAGGATATCGCCGCGCTGCGCGAGGCCGGTGTCACCCATTTTGTCGTGCCGGGCGTCGCCGCCGATTCTGGCGAGGTGCGGCCGTTCTCGCGATCCGCAGCCGCGCCACGCGCGACCGAAGCCAAAACCTTAACCAATTGACCCCTAGGACGTCCTGGAAGCAGCCCGCATGACCTCTCCCCTGGAACAGAAGAAAATCAAGATCACCCAGCCCTCGGTGGTCACCGCCAACCGCACCTGGGATGGCGTGGTGATCTACCGCACCGGCAGCAGCAAATGGTCGATCGACCTCAGCGAAGCAGCCGTGGTGCGCAGCGCCGACGAAGCCCGCGCGCTGCTCGCCGAATCCGTCGCCGACGATCTCGGTGCGGTCGGCGCCTATATCGCGCCGGTGGAGATCGGCGAGGACGGCACCATCGCGCCCGGCAATTTGCGCGAGATCATCCGCGCCAGCGGCGTCACCATTCCCCTGCTGGTCCAAGAACCGGCTCAGGTGAGTTAGCCCAATATGTATGCCTATGACGAAATCGACCGCACGCTGATCAACGAGCGCGTCTCCGAATTTCGCGATCAGGTGAAGCGCCGCCTCTCCGGCGAACTCACCGAGGACGAGTTCAAGATGCTGCGTCTGCAGAACGGCGTCTATCTGCAGCTGCACGCCTACATGTTCCGCGTCGCGATTCCCTATGGCACGCTGTCGTCGAAGCAGCTGCGGCGGCTTGCGCATGTCGCGAGGCGCTACGATCGCGGCTACGGCCATTTCACCACCCGGCAGAACATCCAGTTCAACTGGATCAAGCTCGCGGAGCTTCCGGACGCGCTCGCCGATCTCGCTGAGGTCAGCATTCATGCCATGCAGACGTCGGGCAACAATACCCGCAACGTGACATCCGACCAGTGGGCCGGCGTCGTGCCGGGCGAGGTCGAGGATCCCCGCATCTGGTCCGAAGTCCTGCGGCAATACACCACGCTGCATCCGGAATTCTCGTTCCTGCCGCGCAAGTTCAAGTTCGCGATCACTGCGCACCCGCATGACCGTGCCGCGATCAAGATCCACGACATCGGGCTGCGGCTGCACAAGAACGAGCAGGGCGAGACCGGCTTCGAGGTCATGGTCGGCGGCGGGCTCGGCCGCACGCCCTTCATCGCCAAGACCATCCGTCCCTTCGTGCATGGCCGCGATCTGCTCTCCTATGTCGAGGCGATCATGCGCGTCTACAACAGCTATGGACGGCGCGACAACATCTACAAGGCGCGCATCAAGATCCTGGTGCATGAGCTCGGGGTCGAGAAATTCGCCGCTGAAGTCGAGGAGGAGTGGCAGCAGATCCGGGACGGCTCCCTGCGGCTCGATGACGACACCATCGAGGATATCCGTTCGCGCTTCTCCTATCCGACCTATGAGAAGCTGCCGCACATGCCGGAAGAGCTGCGCAAGGCCGCGCATGATCCGCTGTTCGAGCGCTGGCGGCGCAACGCGGTGTTTCCGCACAAGGCGACCGGCTATTCCATCGTCACCATCTCGCTCAAGCCGGTGGGCGCGCCTCCCGGCGATGCCACTGCCGACCAGATGGATGCGCTGGCCGACCTCGCCGACAAATATTCCTTCGGCGAAATCCGCGTCGGGCATGAGCAGAATCTCGCGCTGCCGCATGTCGCGCGGCGCGACCTGCCGGCGCTCTGGAAGGCGCTGGACAAGATCGGCCTCGCCACGCCGAACGTGAACCTGATCTCCGACATCATCGCCTGCCCGGGGCTCGACTACTGCTCGCTGGCGAATGCGCGCTCGATCCCGATCGCGCAGGAATTGACACGCCGCTTTGCCAATCACGATACCGCCAACCTGATCGGCCGGCTGCACATCAATATCTCCGGCTGCATCAATGCCTGCGGCCATCACCATGTCGGGCACATCGGCATTCTCGGCGTCGAGAAGAACGGTGAGGAATTCTATCAGATCACCATCGGCGGCCGTGCCGACGAGAACGCCGAGCTCGGCGTGCTGATCGGCCCTGCCGTGCCTTATGGCGAGGTCGCCGACGTGATCGAGGACATCGTTGAAGCCTATCTCGCGCTGCGCGCCACCCCCGACGAATTGTTCGTCGATACGGTGAAGCGGCTCGGCGTCGAACCATTCAGGGAGCGCGTCTATGCCACTCGTTAAGGGCGGGAAAATTGTTGGCGACGAGTACGTCCACGTTGCGGATGATGCCGTCCTGCCGGAGAGCGGCGCCGTGCTGGTGTCTGCGGCGCGCTTCCTCGCCGATCCCGAACTCGTGCTGAAGCGGCGCGAGAAGGTCGGCGTGATCTGGCCGAACAGCCGCGATGTCGAGGACCTCGTGCCCTATGTGGAGCGGCTGGCGCTGATTGCGCTGGTGTTCCCGAGCTTCCGCGACGGCCGCGCCTACAGCCAGGCGCGTCTGTTGCGTGAGCGCTATTTCTTCCGCGGCGAATTGCGCGCCACGGGGCAGGTGCTGCGCGACCAGTTCGTCTTCATGCTGCGCGCGGGCTTCGACGCCCTCGACGTCAAGAAGCAGGCCGATGCGGAGGCCTATCACCAGACCGTCAAGCGCTATTCGGTGTTCTATCAACCGACCGGCGATGGACGTGTGGCCGCACCGTTCCGGCGGCTGCAGCTGCGTCATTCCGAGAGTGCAGGATTATGAACGCGTTGGCGACACCCTTCATGGCCGATCCGGCTGCTGACACTCTGTCGGCAGCCGAGGAGCTCGCGCGCTCGCTTGCGGACGCGACGCCTGCCGAGATCATCGGGGCCGCGCTACGCACGGTGGGCCGCGACCAGCTCGCGCTGGTTTCCTCCTTCGGCACGGAGTCGGCGGCGCTGCTCAAGGTGATGGCGGATGTCGATCCCGCGATTCCCGTGATCTTTCTCGATACAGGCTGGATCTTCGAGGAGACGCTGGCCTATCGCGACACGCTGATCGAAAAACTCGGCTTGCGCGACGTGCGCTCGATCAAGCCATCGGAAGAGGCGCTTCGGCAGAAGGATGCGGACGGTGATCTATGGTTCTCCGATCCCGATGCTTGCTGCCGCATCCGCAAAGTGGAGCCGCTGGCGCGTGCATTAAAGCCGTTCAGTGCCTGGATCAATGGGCGCAAGCGCTTCCAGGGCGGCCTGCGTGCTGCGATTGCCGTGGTCGAGGCGGACGGCGCACGGCTGAAGTTCAATCCGTTCGCGAATGTGACGCGCCCGGAGATCGAGGCGATCTACAAATCCGCCGATCTGCCGCCGCATCCGCTGGTCGCGAGCGGCTTCCTGTCGGTCGGCTGCATGCCCTGCACCAGCCGCACCGAAGCAGGCGAGGATGCGCGTGCCGGCCGCTGGCGCGGTCGCGCGAAGTCCGAGTGCGGCATCCATATAACCAAAACTGCTTAGCATATCTGGAAATCTTCGTAGTCCGTCGCTGCTGCACGCGTGTAGACAACGCGTAAAGCCGTCGCTGACGGCCAACGGAGATTGTGTGATGCGACGCCTGTTGTTCGCTGCTGCAGTCGTGCTGTGGGCCGGGGCGGCCCATGCCGCCGACGTTACCTTGCTCAACGTCTCCTATGATCCGACGCGCGAACTCTATGCGGATTTCAACAAGGCATTTGCCGCGGCCTATCAGAAGGAGACCGGCAAGAGCGTCGAGATCAGGCAGTCGCATGGCGGCTCGGGCGCCCAGGCGCGCGCGGTGATCGACGGCCTGCAGGCAGACGTGGTGACGTTGGCGCTGGCCTACGACATCGATGCGATCGCGGCCAAGGGGCTCACGGGCGCGGATTGGCAGAAACGGCTGCCACAGAATGCGTCGCCCTACACCTCGACCATCGTGTTCCTGGTGCGCAAGGGCAATCCCAAGGGCATCAAGGATTGGGGTGACCTGATCAAGCCGGGCATCGAGGTCATCACGCCGAACCCGAAGACCTCGGGCGGCGCGCGCTGGAATTATCTCGCGGCCTGGGGCTTTGCGCAGAAGACATACGGCTCGGCCGAGAAGGCAAAGCAGTTCGTCGCGGATCTCTACAAGAACGTGCCGGTGCTCGACACCGGCGCGCGTGGCGCCACCGTCACCTTTGTCGAGCGCGGCGTTGGCGACGTGCTGCTCGCCTGGGAGAACGAGGCGTATCTGGCGTTACGCGAATTCGGCGCCGACAAGTTCGAGATCGTCGCGCCAAAGCTGTCGATCCTTGCCGAGCCGCCGGTTGCTGTCGTCGATACCGTCGTGGACAAGAAGGGCACCCGCACTGTTGCCGAGGCCTATCTCAAATACTGGTATTCGAAAGAGGGGCAGGAGATTGCCGCGCGCAATTCCTACCGTCCGCGCGATCCGGAAATTGCGAAGAAATACGAAAAATCGTTCGCGCCGGTCGAACTCTTCACCATCGACGAGGTGTTCGGCGGCTGGACCAGGGCGCAGAAGGAGCACTTCGCCGAGGGCGGCATTTTCGACCAGATCTACAAGAACTGATGCTTGGGCGGTGAGGCGAAGGTGAGCGCAGTCACAGCACGACGCAGCACGCTACCGGGTTTCGGCCTCACCATGGGCCTGACGCTGACGTGGCTGTCGCTGATCGTGTTGATCCCGCTCGCGGGCCTCTTCGTCAAGACATTCGAGCTCAGTCCCGACCAGTTCTGGGGCATCGTGAGCAGCCGGCGCACGCTGAGCGCACTGAAAGTCTCATTCGGACTTTCACTTGCGGCAGCTGTCGTGAACCTCGTGATGGGCACCATCGTGGTCTGGGCGCTGGTGCGCTACCGTTTTCCGGGCCGGCGCATCTTCGATGCCATCGTCGATGTCCCCTTCGCGCTGCCGACCGCGGTTGCCGGCGTCGCGCTGACCGCACTGTTTGCCGACAGGGGCTGGCTCGGTGCGCCGCTCAAGAGCCTCGGCATCAAGGTCGCGTTCACGCCGGTCGGCATCTTCGTCGCCATGATCTTCATCGGCATACCCTTCGTGGTGCGCACGGTGCAGCCGGTCTTGATCGATCTCGATCCCGAGATCGAGGAGGCCGCGGCGAGCCTGGGAGCCAGCCGCTGGCACATCATCACCAAGGTGATCCTGCCGAGCCTTGCTCCGGCGCTGCTCACCGGCCTTGCGCTCGCCTTCGCCCGGGCGGTTGGCGAATACGGCTCGGTGATCTTCATCGCGGGCAATCTGCCCAACGTCTCCGAGATCGCGCCACTGCTGATCGTGATCCGGTTGTCGGAGTTTCGCTACGCCGACGCGACCGCGATTGCCGTGGTGATGCTGGTCGCGTCATTCCTGATCATCTTCGCCGTCAACCGCCTGCAGCGCTGGATGCAAATCCGCGCGCCTGTGCATTGAGAGGGCGATGGATGAGCGAAATAACGCTGCAACAAGATCGTCTCGATGCCGGCCAAACGGCTGCGAGCACGCCTGCGCGGCTGACCCGCCAGGATCCCCGCACTGAGCCGCGCGTCGTGCGCATCGCCATCATTGCGATCGCGGTCGCGTTCCTCTCGGTCTTTGTCGTGCTGCCGCTGGTCGTGGTGTTCGCGCAGGCCTTTGCGAAGGGCATCACGGCCTACATTGCAGCGCTGTCCGATCCCGAAGCGCTGTCCGCCATCCGGCTGACACTGCTGGTCGCGGCGATGTCCGTTGGCCTCAACCTGGTGTTCGGCGTGATCGCGGCCTGGGCCATCGCCAAATTCGAGTTTGCCGGCAAGACCCTCCTGGTCTCGCTGATCGACCTGCCGTTCTCGGTCAGCCCTGTCATCTCGGGCCTCGTCTTCGTGTTGCTGTTCGGCGCGCAGGGATTCTTGGGTCCGTTCCTTGCCAGCCACAATATCCAGGTGCTTTTCGCCGTCCCTGGTATTGCGCTCGCGACGCTGTTCATCACGTTCCCGTTCGTTGCGCGCGCACTGATCCCCCTGATGCAGGAGCAGGGGACGCAAGAGGAGGAAGCGGCGATCTCGCTCGGTGCCTCGGGCCTGCAGACCTTCTTCCGCGTCACGCTGCCCAATATCAAATGGGGCCTGCTCTACGGCGTGCTGTTATGCAACGCACGGGCGATGGGTGAGTTCGGTGCGGTCTCGGTGGTCTCCGGCCACATCCGCGGGCTCACCAACACCATGCCGCTGCTGGTTGAGATTCTCTACAACGAATATCAGTTCGTGGCGTCGTTCGCGGTCGCCTCGCTGCTGGCGTTGCTGGCGCTGATCACGCTGATCGCAAAGACCGTGCTGGAACGCAGGCTGGACGAAAGGGATGTGCCGTGACCATCGAAGTCAAACAACTGCGCAAGAATTTCGGCAGCTTCGCCGCGCTCGACGGCGTCGACCTGAAGGTTGCCGATGGCGAATTGCTGGCGCTGCTCGGTCCCTCCGGCTCCGGCAAGACGACGCTGTTGCGGATCATCGCCGGCCTCGACTGGCCTGACACGGGCGACGTCTATTTCGACGGCGAGAATGCGCTCGCACGCGGCGCCGGCGAGCGCCATGTCGGCTTCGTGTTCCAGCATTACGCGCTGTTCCGCCACATGAGCGTGTTCGAGAACATCGCGTTCGGCCTGCGCGTGCAGCCCCGCCGCATACGCAAGACCGAGGCGCAGATCCGCGCCCGCGTGAAGGAGCTGCTCGATCTCGTGCAGCTCGACTGGCTCGCCGCCCGCTATCCGAGCCAGCTCTCCGGCGGCCAGCGCCAGCGTATTGCGCTCGCCCGCGCACTTGCCATCGGGCCGCGCATCCTTCTGCTCGACGAGCCCTTCGGCGCGCTCGATGCCAAGGTGCGGAAAGAACTGCGGCAATGGCTGCGCTCGCTGCATGAGCAAATTCACATGACCTCGATTTTCGTCACCCACGACCAGGAGGAGGCGCTCGAAGTCGCCGGCCGCGTGGTGGTGATGGACAAGGGCAAGATCGAGCAGATGGGCACGCCCGATGAAGTCTATGACAATCCGGCCAGTGCCTTCGTGCACGGCTTCATCGGCGAATCCATCGAGCTGCCGGTCGAGGTCGCCAATGGGACGGTGCGGATCGGCGGAACGCCGCTGCCGCTTGCGGCGGGAGGTCTTGCGTCCGGGCCATCAAAGCTGTTCGTCCGCCGCCACGACATGCAGGTAGGTCCCGCAGGCGTCGGAGCGTTGCAGGGGTCGGTGACCCGCGTGCGCAGCTTTGGTCCGGTGCAGCGTGCGGAAGTGCTGATCGCGCATGCCAATGCACCGATCGAGATCGACGCGCCGCGCGACCAGGAACTGCGCGCGGGCGACGTTGTCGGGTTGAACCCGCGGCGCTATCGGATTTTCGCGGCGTAGGCCTTGGTTATTCCGGGGCGGTCCGCCAGGTCCGGACTATGCTGCGCAATTGCGCACCTGGGACTCTCGAGATTCCGGGTTCTCGCTTCGCGAGCCCCGGAATGACGGAACGGCCCGCCGCGGAATGACGGGTGAAAATTGCCGCAATCTTCACCTTTCGGCCACGGTTGGTATGCAACAACGGCCCCCTCACTGGGGGTATTCCATGCGGGCGCTTGCCGCAATTATTGTCACGTTACTGCTCGCCGGCTGCGCGTCGGAGGCTCCGGTCACGACGCCATCGATGTATCTCGACATGGCGAGCGCGGACGCCAAGCTCGATGCGGCGGCTGCTGCGACCATGATCTCGCAATATCGCCAGAACAACGGGCTGGGCGCCGTCGAGGTCGATCCCGCACTTATGCAGCTTGCGGAAACCCAGGCGCAGGCGATGGCGAGCGCCAACAAGCTCGATCACGACGTCCGCGCGCCCTTGGCAAAGCGCCTCAGTGGGGCCGGCTATCCGGCCGTGAAGGCAGTCGAGAATGTATCGGCCGGCTATCACACCCTGGCAGAAGCATTCTCCGGCTGGCGAGACTCGCCGCCGCATCGCGCGAATATGCTGGCCAACGGTGTCACAAAATTAGGCATCGCGGCAGGCTATGCTCCCAACACCAAGTACAAGGTGTTCTGGACATTGATCCTTGCCGAGCCCGGCGCGGTATAGTGATCAGAGCCATGCCTTGAAGTGTGATGACGTCTCTTTAAAACGTCATCGCGCTTTATGATGTTGTTCACGTATGACGTTTTCGGAAACCTGCCACCCGCCGCGCGCGCTCGCAATCACCCTTCGGGCCGGGATCCATACGCTTGTGCAGGTTGACGCCGCCCTGAAGGGGCGTCACGTTGCGCTCACCTCCGACAGCCGAAGAAGTAGCCATGATGGACTATTCCCACTCCATGCCCGCCGCGAGCCCCGCCAAAGCACAGCCCGTGCTGGTGCTGCAAGGCGGAGGCGCACTGGGTTCCTATCAGGCCGGAGCCTACCAGGCGCTGTGTCATTTCGACTTCGAGCCGGAATGGGTCGCCGGCATCTCGATCGGCGCCGTCAATGCCGCGATCATCGCCGGCAATGAGCGCGACAAGCGCATCGAGAAGCTGAAGGAATTCTGGCAGATGGTCTCCTCGCCGGTGCCATGGCATCCGACCACCAAGAACGAGCGCGGCCGGGTGCTGTTCAACGAGACCAGCGCGGCGCTGATTGCGACCTTCGGCGTGCCAGGCTTTTTCACGCCACGCATTCCACCGGCGCCATTGTGGCCGGCAGGCACGGTGCAGGCGCAGAGCTATTACGACACCGCGCCCTTGAGGAAGACCCTGGAGCGGCTGGTCGATTTCGACCGCATCAATGATCTCAAGGTGCGCTTGAGCGTCGGCGCCGTCAGCGTCACCACCGGCAATTTCCGCTACTTCGATAATTTCGAGTTCCGGAAGATGGGCAAGCACATCGGTCCCGAGCACGTCATGGCTTCGGGCGCGCTGCCGCCCGGCTTTCCGTCCATCGAGATCGAGGGCGAGTATTATTGGGATGGCGGCGTCTCCTCCAACACGCCACTCGACTATGTGCTGGATACCGAGACTGATCGCGACCTCCTGATCTTCCAGGTCGACCTGTTCAGCGCACGCGGTGAGCTGCCGAAGAATCTGCTGGAGGCGGCCGAGCGGGAGAAGGACATCCGCTACTCCAGCCGCACCCGCCTCAACACCGACAAGAACCGGCAGATCCACAACACGCGCAGGGCGCTGCGCGACCTGATCATGAAGCTGCCGGACAATCTGAAGAACGATCCCGCCGTCGAAATCCTCGCCAAGGCGGCGCGAGAGAACACCGTGACGGTGGTGCACCTGATCTATCGCAGCAAGAACTACGAGACCAATTCGAAGGATTATGATTTTTCGCATGTCGCCATGGTGGAGCATTGGGAGGCGGGCGTCCGCGACGTCCATCTGTCGATGCGTCACAAGGATTGGCTGGAGAGGCCGCAATCCGGCGAGACCATGGTGACTTACGATCTCACCGGCGACGTCGAAGGCGCCGCCGTCAAAAAGGAGTGAACGGAATGGGCATTTTGTCAGGCAAGACCGCAGTTGTGACCGGCTCGACCAGCGGCATCGGGCTCGCTTACGCGCGCAAATTCGCCTCGGAAGGCGCCAACATCGTGCTCAACGGCATGGGCGCCCCCGCCGACATCGAGAAGGAGCGCGCGAGTATCGAGAGCGATTTCAAGGTCAAGGCCGTGCACTCGCCCGCCGACATGACCAAGCCGGCCGAGATCGCCGGAATGATCGCGCTCGGTGAAAAGACCTTCGGCTCGGTCGACGTTCTCGTCAACAATGCTGGCATCCAGTTCGTCTCGCCGATCGAGGACTTCCCGCCGGAGAAGTGGGAGGCGATCATCGCCATCAACCTCTCCTCGGCGTTCTACGGCATCCGCGCCGCCGTGCCCGGTATGAAGAAGCGCGGCTGGGGCCGCATCATCAACACGGCTTCCGCGCATTCGCTGGTCGCCTCGCCCTTCAAGTCCGCCTATGTCTCGGCCAAGCACGGCATCGCCGGACTCACCAAGACGGTGGCGCTGGAGCTTGCGACCTTCAAGATCACCTGCAACTGCATCAGCCCCGGTTATGTCTGGACGCCGCTGGTCGAGCACCAGATTCCGGAGACCATGAAGGCGCGCAACATGACGAAGGAGCAGGTCATCAAGGACGTGCTGCTCGATGCGCAGCCGACCAAGGAGTTCGTCACCTCCGAGCAGGTCGCAGCACTCGCGCTGTTCCTCTGCACCGACGACGCCGCGCAGATCACGGGCTCGAACCTGTCGATCGATGGCGGCTGGACGGCGGAGTAGCTGCACACCATGGCTGTCATGCCCCGCGAAAGCGGGGCATCCAGTAACCCGTGGCTTCTCGGCTCTAGCACGGCCGTCTCTGGAATACTGGATCACCCGCTTTCGCGGGTGATGACAGTTGAGGGAGCGCTCAGCGCCGCCCGAACGCCAGCACATGCAGCCCGAGCCGGCTGCGCACGATCCAGAACAACAGCACCGTCTCGAACGTCAGCGAGATCGACGTCGCGGCGGCCGCGCCATGGCCGCCGAAGCGCGGGACCAGCAGCAGGCACAGCAGCACATTCATGGCGAAGGCCGCAGCGTAGGCAGCCGCACAGACGTGCTGGTGACCGAGCATGTTGAGGAGACGTTCGACCGGCCCGATCGCCGAGCGCACCACGAGGCCGATCGCGGCGACGAACATGATGTCGTATCCGACAACGAATTGCGGCCCGAACAGCCAGAGCAGCGGTTTGCCGGCGGCAAGCAGCGCGAGCGTTGCGGCAAGGGACGGCCAGAAGGTCCAGTTGATGGCATGCGCGACATAGGCCGAGAGCCGGTCCTTGTCGCCGAGCGCGTTGTATTCGGCGAAGCGATGCGCCGTGGTGGCCGACATCGCATAGTGAATGAACGACACCAGGGCCAGCGTCTTCACCACGGCGAAATACACGCCGACCTCCTCGGAGGGACGAAACTGCTGCAGCACCAGCACGTCGGTATAGGACAGCAGCAGGTAAAAGCTTTCGACCAGCAGGATCGGCAGCGAGATCGCAAGCCAGCCGCGAAAATCATAGGCGCGCGGGCCCGACGCGATGTGGTGAGCCAGCCTCTGGTTGAGCACGATCATCTGGCCGAGCATCGCGATCCAGACCGCGCCGGCACTCGCCGCCATGGCGGCGGCGGCGCCGAGGTCGAGGCCGAGCACGAAGATCCCGGCGGTGAGTGCGATGATCAGGCCCTGGCGCACGATGAATTGCGGCATCAGGCCAAGCCGCATCCAGTCATGCGAGCGGGCGATGCCGTCCTGGGTGTTGGCGACCACGAAGGCCGGCAGCGTCAGGCAGCCGATATAGAGCGGCGTGATCTCGCCCGCGCTCATCCAGGGCGACAGCAGCTTCACCACGCCCGCCAGCAGCAGCGACATCACGCTTGAGACCGCGAACGTCATCCAGCGGCTGCCGGCAAGAAACCCGCGCAGCCGCGCATGATCGCCGCTGGTGCGGTATTCCGGAATGATCTTCTGGGCAGAGGCGGAGATGCCGAAATCCATCATGCTGCCGAGCAGCAGCACCCAGGTCCAGACATAGACATAGATGCCGTAATCGGAGCCGCCCATCCAGCGCGCCAGCAGGATCTGCGAGAGATAGGCAAGTCCTGCGCTGAGCACGCGGATGATGAAAATGGTGCCGGCCAGCCTCCGCGTCAGCGACGCCTCGCTGGAACCTCCCGCGAGCAGGCCACGCAGCCGCGCGAAGGCGCTCTCAGGCGGCGTTGCAGGTTGTGCGTCGATTGCAGCCACGGCGCGAGGATCCGACCAAGAGCCGCATGAGCGGCGATGGCATCGTTTATCAACGCTTCCTTAAGAAACGGTTGGGTGATGCTGCCGTCGTACGTCACCGTCGTCCCGGCGAAGGCCGGGACCCATACCGCGGAATTCATCCGTGGCGCTCGGTGTACGACGCTCTTCGCAAAATCACTGCCTGGGGTTATGGGTCCCGGCCTTCGCCGGGACGACGAGACTGCGGCGGCAGCCTTCGCCGCCTCGCACCATCGCGCGCCATATCACTCCAGATTGATATTGAACTCATACGCGCGGTCGGCGCCGACCAGGGTCAGCTTCAGCGCGGCGCCTTCGGGGTTGACGCCGGGCGGCACGCCCTCGAGCGCAAAGGCAAAGCGCTTCACGCCGGGCGGGCCGTGGTCGAGCAGCTTCGGAACCGGCAGGCCCCAGTCCGGCGTCGGTCCCTCGACAAACAGATTGAGCGGCCGGTCGTCCGGGCTCACCACATCGACCAGCACCTCGGAGCGCCCCTCGCGCTTGACGTCGCGGATGGTCAGCGGGTTGGGATCGCCGACATTGGCGGGCTTGGGAACCGTGTCCAGCGCGGCGAACAGCGCGCTGTCCTCGGTGCTTGCCACACTCGTGAACGAGAGCTCGAGATTGGCCTCCACGGGAATGCAGAGCTTCTCGCACACGGCATAGTTGACCGCGGCGCGCAGTGTCACCGGCTTCTCGGTGTTCTTGGCGACGATGCGCAGCGGCAGCACCACCTGGTCGACATAGCCAAGTGAGGTGCCACCGGCGCCGTCGTCGAATTTCTTTGGCGCCGGCCACAACACTGTCACAGCTTCGACATTGTCGGACTTCGAAAAGTCGAAGCGGGGCGGCACGCCCGAGTCGCCGGGTGTGCGCCAATAGGTATGCCAGCCTGGCTTGAGCTGCAGCGCAATGCCGCCGAGCAGTACCGCGCCGCTGCGGGACCCCGCCAGCAGCCGGACTGCGGAATGCGCGTCCTCCTGCCAGGGCGACGCGTCCTGGGCGCGGGCTGCGGGGGCAAACAGCGAAAGCAAAATGGTAGCGGCAACGCCGAGCGTGGCGCGCGCTGGAACAACGGCATTCATGCGACGTCTTTACCTGTTGTCGGATGCGCAAACTATTGAATTGCTTGTGATGGCGCACTGCTCATCGCGCGGCAAGGGGCTCGTCAAGGGACAAGGTCAAGGTATTGGCCGTCATGCTTGATTGACAGAACGGCGGCCCAATATCAGGATGGTCTCCATGGAGCTTTGCGGATGGACCCTGAAGGCAAAGGAGCGGGTGAGTTGCGCCGCAAAGAGGCGGCGACCAGCGATGATTCGCCGGCGGATTCGTCAAAGCGGGGCTATCTCGACGGGCAGCTCCTGATCGCGATGCCCGTGATGGGCGATCCGCGTTTCGAACGCTCCGTCATATATCTCTGCGCGCATTCCTCCGAAGGCGCGATGGGTATCATGGTCAACCGCCCTGCCGGCTCGATCGACTTTCCGGAGCTGCTGGTGCAGCTCAACATCATCTCCAAATCCGATCAGATCAGGCTGGCCGGCAATGCCGAGAGCATGAAGGTGCTGAGCGGCGGCCCGGTCGACAAGGGGCGTGGCTTCGTGCTGCATACCAGCGATTTCTATATCGCCAAGGCGACGCTGCCGATCGCGGACGGCATCTGCCTCACCGCGACCATCGACATCCTCAAGGCGATCGCCAAAGGCGAGGGGCCCAAGCACGCCATCCTCGCGTTGGGCTATGCCGGCTGGGGCCCGGGCCAGCTCGAGAACGAGATCCAGGAGAACGGCTGGCTGCATTGCGATGCCGACCCCGATCTCGTCTTCGGCGATGAGCTCGAGGACAAATATGCCCGCGCCCTGCGCAAGATCGGCATCGATCCCGGCATGCTGTCGAACGAAGCAGGGCATGCGTGACGCGCCGTCGTCCCGGCCTTCGCCGGGACGACGGGCCGCTACTCCGCCGCCTGCTGCTGTGGCACCGTCGGCTCGGTCCCCGCGATGGTGGCGCGGCGCATGTCGCGGGGTTGCGACTGGTCGTAGCGACGGACGCGGTGGATGGTCTGGCGGTTGTCCCACATCACGAGGTCATGCAGCGTCCATTTGTGGACGTAGACGAATTCAGCCTGCGTTGCGTGCTCGGTGAGGTCGCGCAACAAGAGCCGGCCCTCGGGCACGCTCATGCCCAGGATCCTGCCGGCATGCGATGACAAATAGAGCGATTTGCGGCGATGAACGGGATGCGTGCGCACCAGGCGCTGCAGCACCGGCTTGAACATCTCCTTCTCCTCGTCGCTGTATTCGGTGAAGCCGAGCGAGCCGCGCGAATACATCAGCGAGTGCTCGCAGATCAGGTCCTCGATCTCGGCCTTGGTCTCCTCGTCCAGCGCATCATAGGCCGCGCGCATGTCTGCGAATTCGGTGTTGCCGCCCTTCGGGTTCACCACCCGTGCCGACAGCAGCGAGAATTTCGCCGGGATGGCGCGGAACGAGCTGTCGGAATGCCACAGGCAGTTGCCGAGGTTGAACAGATGGGTGCGGTGATCCCTCGGCAGCGGCTTGCCGTCCTTGCCGAGGTTGGAGACGTCGTTCAGCCCGGTGCCCAGCCGGTAGTCCTCCTTCTTGGTGACGGTGCCGCCGCGGGCCTTCTCGCGCTCGCCGAAATTCAGCGCAAAGGCGAGCTGCTGCTCGTCGGTGATGTCCTGGCCGTGGAACACCAGCACGGCATATCTGTCCATCGCAGCCTCGATCTCACGCGCCTCTTCACGCGTCAAGGGCTGGCGCAGATCGAGGCCCGAGACCTCGCCGACAAAATGCTTCTGCAACTGGCGGATCGCGATCGCCATGGCGCTTTCTCCCGGTCTTTTGGCGCAGTGTGTTGTGCGCCTTTTGACGGAAAGGCTATCCTTCAGCGGTCTCTTGTCAACGTTTGGCGGCGCATGCCTTGGCCTCACGCATTGCGCGCCATCAGTCCGCCGTCGACGGGGATCACCGCGCCCGTGAGGAACGAAGCCGCGGGCAGGCACAGGCTCAAGGTCATGTGCGCGACCTCTTCCGGCAATCCATAACGTCCGAGCGCGGTGCGGCGCTTGGCGTAGATGGTCTTATGCTCCTCCGGAATGCGATCGGTGATCGCGGTCCTGATCGGGCCGGGGCAGATGCAGTTCACGGTAATGCCCTCGCGGCCGAGTTCCACGGCCAGCGAACGCGTGAGCCCGGTGACGCCGGCCTTGGCGGCCGAGTAGGGGCTGTGCAGCGCGGTCGCGCCGAGTGCCTCGGTGGAGGCGATATTGACAATGCGTGGGCATTGCGAGCGGCGCAGATGTGGCAACGCGCTTCGGATCACGCGCTGATGTGCGGTCAGCATCACGCCGAGCGCGCGTCCCCACGCCTCGTCATAGGCGTCGTCGTCGATGGCGACGCGCACGGAAATCCCGGCATTGTTGATGATGATGTCGAGCGCGCCAAACTGGGCCACGATATCGGCGACAACGGGTCCGATCGCAGTGCCGTCGGCGACATCGAGTGTCCAGGCTTTTGCCGTACCGCCGCGTTCTGCGATCTCGCTCGCCACGCGACGCGCCCCGTCGGCATCGAAATCCGTCACCGCGACCCTGGCGCCTTCCTCGGCAAAGACATGCGCGGTGGCGCGGCCCATGCCGCTCGCCGCGCCCGTGACAAGTGCGGTCAATCCCTTGACTGACCGGCTGAGCTGCTTGACATCGGACATCTGACGCTCGCTTGTTGAGACACTGGCACGCCCGGCAGGCTGGCACCGATGCCCGAACCGGTCAAACGGCGACAAGAAAAAGACCAGCCGGCTTTCCGCCGGGAGGAATGTTCGAAGGAAGGGTTAAGGAGATGAACGAACTCGATTTCAGCGGCCGGCAGGTGCTGGTGATCGGCGGCTCCAGCGGGATCGGCAACGGCATCGCCCAGGCCTTCCGCAGCCACGGCGCGCGCGTTGCGGTGTGTGGCACGCGCGCCGGTGCCGCCGATTATTCGGCCGAGGAAGGCTCGCGTCTCGAAGGGCTCGACTACACCCGACTCGATGTCGCGGATGCCGCGGCCATCGAGCGCTTCAATCCCTATTTCGAGCGGCTCGATGTCCTGGTGCTGGCGCAGGGTGCGGTGATCTACCGGCGCGGCGAGTTCGAGATGGCAGGCTTTCGCCAGGTGTTGGAAGTCAATTTGATGAGCCTGATGGCCTGCGCGACCAAATTTCATCCGATGCTGCGCGAGACCAAGGGCTCGCTCATCATCGTCAGCTCGACCGCAGCCTATCATTCCACCGTGGGCAACCCGGCCTACAATGCCTCCAAGACCGGCGCGGTCGGGCTGACGCGCACGCTGGGCGAAGCCTGGGCGGTAGACGGCATCCGCGTCAACGGCATCGCGCCAGGCCTCGTCGATACCAAGATGACCAGGGTGACGACGGCAAATCCAAAGCGGCTGGAGGGTGCGCTGGAACGAATTCCCCTGAAGCGCCTCGGCACACCCGCCGACATGGCCGGCGCCGCGCTGTTCCTGGCCTCGCCGCTTTCGTCCTACATCGTCGGGCAGACCATCGTGGTGGATGGCGGGCTGATTCTTTAAGCCGTATGGATCGTCATTCCAGGGCCCGCGAAGCGCGAACCCGGAATCCAGAGCTTGTCGCGCAAGCATGCTGCACAGTCCGCGGCGCGAGATTCCGGGTTCGATGCTTCGCATCGCCCCGGAATGACGAAAAAAGCACGAGCTACTGCACCTGAGCCGAGCGGCCGACATTCGCTGGCGGGCGCAGCGCGCCGGGCGTTTGCGGCGGCTTCGCCGGCGCGAGTTGCTTGGGTGCGGGCGCAGGCGGGCCGAAGCCGAAGAAGTCGCGCAGGTTCGGTCCAGCCGATTGCGCCGGCGCTTGCGACGGTTTCTTCGGCGCCAGCTTCTGTTGCGGGTTGGGGTTGACGGCAGCAACGTCTGGCGAGCCGCCCGCGTTCGCAGCGGGCACTCCAGCGCCCGGCCCGGCCGGCGGCTTGGCCCCGACCGGCACATCGCCCTTGGCGAGTTCCTTGGCCGGCTCGAGCCCGACCTCGCGTCGCGGCCATGAAAAATCGTCTGCGCGCCCGGCCGGCGGGCTTAACGGCTCGCCCTTGACCAGGGTCCGCGCGGCCAGCGCATCCACCGCTGCAGGCCGCGTTCCCGGGCCGCCAAGCAACTGGTCGGAGCTCACGGTTGCAGCGACCAGCGGCACGATCGGTCCCGCCAGCGGCCGCGGCGCAGGCTGGCCGGGCACGATATTGGAGTCGGGAGTCGCAGGCTCGGTCGGCAGCGCGATCGGCCCCGAACGCGCAGCGAGCAGGCGCGTGATCTCGCGCTCGACATAATGCGCGAGCTTGCGGGCGCCGTAGGTGGTGAAATACACGCCGTCATAGGACCGCAGCTGACGGGGCTGGCCTTCGAAGTCCGGGCCCTTCTGCATGAAGCGGCCGGCCTCGTCGACAAAGCCGTCCCAGACGTCGACATAGGTGATGCCGGCCTTGCCGGCTACGTCGCGGTAGAGCGAATCCAGAAACAGCGTGTCCGCCGTGCCCTTCGGGCCGCGCACCGCGGGCAGACCGACCCAGACCACCGGCACGCCCTTGGACTTGAGGACGCCGATCATCTCCTCGATCTTCTTCTCATAGAGCTCGACCCAGCGATCGTCGCGGAACTGATAGATGCCGTTCGGCGTCCGCGGGGCCTTCTCCGGTGCTGCGAGCGGCGCATCGGCATTCTCGGCATCGTCCTGCGGCAGTTCGCTGTCGGCCGCCTTGTCCTCGGGCTTTGCCGCGGCGTCGCCGTCCTTGGTCTGCTCCTTGGCCGACTTGCCATCGGCGCCCTTGCGGGCGGTCTTATCGTTCTTATCGTTCTTGTCGTTCTTCTTGTCTTTGTCCGCGGCCTTGTCGCCCTTGTCCTTCTCCTTGTCGGTCTTCTCGACCACGGGCTCATGGAGCGGGATGCGGTCGTTGAGGCCGAGCATCACCACGATCACGTCAGGCTTTTCGCTGGCGAGGATATCGCGGGCGGCGGCCGCCCAATCGGCGGGCTGACCCTTGGGCTGGTACTGGATCAGGCCGGAGGTGTTCTTGGCTTTCCGGATCACGCCCATCTCGGGCTGCTCGGCATAGGTGCTCTCGAGGCCATAGGCGAGCCAGTCGGCCATGCCATCGCCGAGCACCAGCACGTTGCGCTCGGGGACGATGTTGGGATCGCGCTTCTCCGGCGGCGGGGCCTTGGAGAAATCCTGATAGGTGCGTTGCTGCCTGGGCTGCTCCTGGCGGAAGGGTGAGAAGAAGTCACCGCCGCCACCGAACCAGCCGCCGCCACCGCCGAACCAGCCGCCCCCGGAGCGCGGCGCAGGGCGCTGCGGGCCGCCGAAATTGAAGAATTGCGCGGACGCCGGCCCAGCGACGCCGACCAGCAGCGTGATCGCAACGATCACGGCGATCAGCGGGCCGAGCTCGGCCAGGATTCTCGTCAAGGTTCTCTTGAAGGGCTTCTGTCTCATCCGGCTTTTCGGCGCGAAACGGGGTCTGGCGGTGAGCCGCAGATATACTAACGCAATAGGGCCGCAAACGGGCGGATTCAATTAAGCCATAAACGGGGCAGGGCCACCGGCGTCAAGGCCGCCGCCAGATTGCGCTGTTCACGGTTACTTTCAGGCCTGAAACAGCCGCGCTTAGCGCCCGCGCAGCCGTTCCAGCATGTCTGCGGAGGCGAATCCATCCGCGGGCGCCCCGATCGAGGCCTGGAAATTGCGCAGAGCCTGGCGGGTTTCGCTGCCGAACTGGCCGTCGGGGGTGCCGCGGTAGAAGCCGCGCTGGGCCAGCAGCTGCTGCAGCTCCAGCCGCTCGGCCAGTGACAATTCGCGCTGCTCGCGCGGCCAGGGCTGCACGAAGGGTGGTCCGCCGCGCAGCCGGTCGGCGAAATGCCCGATCGCGAGCGCATAGGCCTCGGCCGGATTATATTTCATGATCACCCGGAAGTTCTGCAGCATCAGAAAGCCCGGCCCCTCGGCGCCCGCGGGCGCGAGCAGATAGGCTTTTTCGGCGGAGCCCGGAAAGGCCTGCCCATTGGCGCGGGTGACGCCGAGATGCTCCCATTGCGCGAGCGTCATGGTCTTGGCGCGATCGGCCAGCATGTAGTTGAAGCCCTGCGGGACCTTGACCTCGTAGCCCCAGGTCTGGCCGCTCTGCCAGCCATCTTTTTTCAGGTTGTTGGCGGTGGAGGCAATCAGGTCGGCGGCGTCGTCGACCACGTCCTTGCGGCCGTCGCCATCGGCATCGACCGCATAGCGCTTGAAGGCGGTCGGCATGAACTGGGTCGGGCCGAAGGCGCCGGCCCATGAGCCATGCAGCTGTTCGGGACGAAGGTCGCCATGGTGCAGGATTTCCAGCGCCGAGAGAAACTCCTCGCGGAAATAGCCTTGCCGGCGGCCGATGCAGGCGAGCGTTGCGGTGGACTGCAGCACGTTGCGGTCGCCGATCTGGCTGGAGTAGTTCGATTCGATGCCCCAGATCGCCGCAATGACATAGCGGTCGACCCCATAGGCCTTTTCGGTGGCGTCGAACTGAGCCTTGTAGGTGGCGAGCGTCTCGCGGCCCTTGGCGAGACGGTTATCGTTCACCAGGATATCGAGATAATCCCAGATCGATTTGGAAAATTCCGGCTGCGCATCGAGCAGATCCATGATGTGCAGGTCGGGCGAGAGGCCGCTCGTGAAGCGCTGGAAGCTGTCCTGGCTGATATTCCGCCGCGCCGCATCGGGCCACATCCCGGCGACGCAATTGTCGAAATTCGCGGCCGCCTGCCGGATCGCATCCGCTGTCATCAGCGGGTGGCCCGAGGCGCCGTCCTGCCCGCTCCAGGGCACGGGGCCATTCGCCACGGCCCCATTGCCGCCAGGCGCTTGTGCTGGTGCATTGGCCTTTTGTCCGGAGAACAGCCCGCCGAACAGGCTGGATAGCCCACCGCCGCCCTGCGCCCGCGCCCCGGCCGTTCCGAGCAGGACCAGGCCCAGGACAGCCACGCCCGAAAGCGCACGCGCCAGCTGTCGCGCCAAAGGTTCCATGCGTTTTGTCATGTCCTACCCTGTCCAGCAAAATCAGGCATTCAGGAGGCCTCTTGCCGGTTTCCAATCGTTTAACAAAATTCAACTTTTAACGTTAGGACGCCAGTAACCCTTGTTCCCGGCCGCAAAGCGGCTACCACGTTGAGCCGACTCCAGTTTGTCCGACTCCAGCCCGTTCGCTTCCCTCTCAGGATACCGATTCACAACATGAAAATCCGCAAAGCCGTCTTCCCGGTCGCCGGCCTCGGCACCCGCGTCCTCCCCGCCACCAAGGCAATGCCCAAGGAGATGCTGACCATCGTCGACAAGCCGCTGATCCAGTATGTGTTCGATGAGGCCCGGGAGGCCGGCATCGAGCATTTCATCTTTGTCACCGGGCGCAACAAGGTCGCGATCGAGGATCACTTCGATCGCATGTACGAGCTCGATGCGACCCTGGAGGCGCGCGGCAAAACGGCGGAGCTGGCAATCCTGGCGCGTGACCAGCCGCAGGCCGGCGCGGTCTCCTTCACCCGCCAGCAATCGCCGCTCGGCCTCGGCCACGCGGTCTGGTGCGCGCGCGACATCGTCGGAGACGAACCGTTTGCCGTCGTGCTGCCGGATGAGCTCGTGCTGCATGAGCCAGGCTGCCTCAAGCAGATGGTCGAAGCCGCGCAGGCGCTGCCGGAGAAGTCCAACCTGATTGCCGTGCAGGAGGTGCCTGCCGATCAGACCCATCAATACGGCATCTGTGGCGTCGGCCCGCGCCATGGCTCCGGCATGTTCGAGGTCGCAGGCATGGTCGAGAAGCCGGCCAAGGGCACCGCGCCGTCGAACTTCTCCATCACCGGCCGCTACATTCTGCAGCCCGAGATCTTCAACATCCTCGCCACCCAGCCGCGCGGCGCCGGCGGCGAGATCCAGCTCACCGACGCCATGATCGGCCTCAGCGCGACGCAGAAGTTCTACGGCGTTGAATTCGCCGGCGAGCGCCACGATTGCGGCTCGAAGTCGGGCTTCCTGCGCGCCAACATCGCCTATGCCATGGCGCGAGCGGACCTGCGCGAGGGCCTGCGCGAGGAGATGAGGAAGTATCTGGGGAGGTGAGGCGGGGCGCACCGCTTCTGCCGTCATTCCGAGGCGGTCCGGCAGGACCGAACTAGGGTGCGCAATTGCGCACCTGAGAATCTCGAGATTCCGGGCTCGATGCTTCGCATCGCCCCGGAATGACATCCGTAATAACTACGCCACCAGCGACAGCGCCCGGCTTTCCGACAGCACGCAGCGGTTGCGGCCGGCGGCCTTGGCGGCGTAGAGCGCCTTGTCGGCGGCCTGCACCAGCATGGCCCAATCCATTGCAGCCGTGGGCGTCGCCGCGGCGACGCCCACGCTGACGCTGGAAAGGTTCTCTTCGCCCGACCACACCAGCACCTTCTGGCGGATGGTCTCGGCCACTTTCATGGCTTCCGCCGCGGTCTGGCCCGGCAGCAGCACGGCAAACTCCTCGCCGCCATAGCGCGCGGCGCAATCGCCGGCGCGCCGCACCGAGTCCGAGATGCAGATGGCGATGCCGACCAGCACCTGGTCGCCAGCCTGGTGGCCGTGCGTGTCGTTATAGGCCTTGAAATGATCGGCATCGATCATCAACAGCGCCAGCGGCGTCCGGTGCCGCAGCGCGCGCTGCCATTCGTGCTCGATGGTCTGATCGAATTTGCGCCGGTTGCGCAAGCCGGTCAACGCGTCGGTGGTGGCAAGCTCTTCGAGCTTGCTTTCGGCCTGGGCGCGGCGGTTGATCTCGCGGGCGAGCACCAGGGTCACCGCAATCGCGAACACGACCAGCGCCAGCATGATCGCGCCGATCCGGCTGGCCTGGATGCGCCAGAGCCTGAAGATGGCATCGAGCGGCTTGCCCACGACGACGAAAAGCGGATTCTCGCCGCCACGCCGCACAAAGAGCCGCGGCGTCGCGTCGACCGGTCCCTTGCCCGAATAGGCGCCGCCATCCTGCAGGTTTGCGGGATTCCAGTCGCGCCGCTCGCCGAGATTCTTGCCGATCACGTCGAGATCGAACGGCGTGCGCATGATGATGGTGCGGTCAGGCCGCAGCACGGTGATGGTGTCGCCTTCGTCCAGGCTTAAGGAGCCGAACAGCTCGTGGAAATAGGAAAAGCGGATCGAGCCCGCAACCACGCCTGAGAAGCTGCCGTCGGGGCCGTTGATGCGCCGGCTCAGCACGATGGCATAATGGCCGCGATGCAGCATCGGCTTGCTGATGTACAGCCCGACGTTGGGATTGTCGCGATGGACGGTAAAATACTCCTCATCGCTGCGGTTCTCCGGCACGGGATCGAGGCTCGCCGCATCGACCGTGAGCTGGCCCCTGGCGTCGAACACCTGGATCGCGCCGAAATGCTTGGCGGTCGCGGCGTGGTCGAACAGGATCAGATGCAGCACCGGCTTGGAGACGCCTGATATCTCCGGTGCGGTGATATTGTTCGCGACGTTGCGCAGTGAAAGGTCATAGAGCTCGATATTGCGGTTGATATCGGCCTCGATGCCGGTGGCGAGATTTTCCAGCGATTGCCGCGCCAGCTCCTCGACGCCGTGCCGCATGTCGAGCATGACGCTGGCACAGATCGCGGCAAAGCCCATCACCGTCACCACCAGGGAGGCGATCAAAAGCCTGACTGAAAGCCGCCCGGTGCGCTTGCCCATGCCCGCTGCAAATTCAAAAAACAAATTCTTGCCTGACGCCCTCCCTGCATGCGCCTTAATCATTGCTGGTGCCTTAAGTGACGACAACGGCGCATTAATCAGTTAACCGTTCCTTGCTGGTTTGCGTGAGTGAGCTATCGAGGGACTTGACTGTGAACGACTACGACGCCTTGCGCGATTACCTGACGAAGCAGAAGCGAGAGGAGCTGGTGCTGAGCTTCGACGAGATCGAGGAGATCGTAGGGCGCGCGCTGCCGCGTGCGGCGCAGCGGGCATCCTGGTGGGACAGCCTGCGCAGCCCGCAGGAAAAGATGCCGCAGCGCGAGGCCTGCCTCGCCGCCGGTTTCGTTGCCACCCGCATGCCCGACGGCAAGAGCGTGCGCTTCGCGCGGATGAAGCGCAGGTAGTGGCGCGTTGTTGCGGGCAATAGAGGCCCAGAACATCGCTGTCGTCCCGGCCTTCGCCGGGACGACACAGCGGAGCCCCCCGCCTCCGCCGAAAGTTGGCCCGGAATCTGCTTTGACAGGCCGCGACGAAGCTGATCCACTTTCCCACCTTTCCCCGGCGACTGGGTGCCAAGGCTGAGACAGGGCCGCCGCGATAGAGTTGCCGTTGTTAAAGTGCCATTCTGGAGCCATCCCATGAACGAGCAGGAACTTCGAAACTTGATCGACGAGGTCAAGGACGGGCGGCTGTCGCGCCGCGCCTTTGTGCAGGGCATGGTCGGATTGGGGCTCACCGCGCCGATGGCCGGCGCGATGCTGGGCGCCTCCGGCATTGCCATGGCTGCCGAAAGCCCGATCTCGTACAAGCCGCCCAAGGGCGCCGGCGGCACGCTGAAGCTGTTGCTCTGGCAGGCGCCGACGCTGCTCAATCCGCATTTTGCGGTAGGAACCAAGGATCAGGAGGCCTGTCGGCTGTTCTACGAGCCGCTGGCGGGATGGGACCCGGACGGCAATCTCGTTCCGATCCTCGCGACTGAAATTCCGAGCAAGGAAAATGACGGCCTCACCGAGGACGGTCTTTCGGTGATCTGGAAACTAAAGAAGAACGTCAAGTGGCACGATGGCGTGCCGTTCACCGCTGATGACGTCATCTTCAACTGGGAGTACGCGAAGAATCCGGATACCTCCGCGGTCTCGATCGGCAGCTACAAGGATATCAAGCAGGTCGAGAAGATCGACGACCACACGGTGCGCATGACCTTTGCGCAGCCGACTCCCTTCTGGGCAAACGCCTTTGTCGCCTCCTACGGGTTGATCATCCCCAAACACCTGTTTGCCGATTATGTCGGCGGCAAGTCGCGCGAGGCGCCGGCTAATCTGAAGCCGGTCGGGACCGGTCCCTACCTGTTCGTCGACTTCAAGCCTGGCGACACGGTCTCGGGCAAGCGCAATCCTGACTACCACCAGGAAGGCAGGCCCTACTTCGACACGGTCGAGGTTAAGGGCGGCGGCGACGCCGTGTCGGCCGCGCGCGCGGTGCTGCAGACCGGCGAATATGATTTTGCCTGGAACGTGCAGGTCGAGGACGAGATCTTGCAGAAGCTGGAAAATGGCGGCCAGGGCAAGATGTCCTACGATCCCGGTGGCGGCATCGAGTTCATATTGCTCAATGTCACCGATCCGGCCCAGGAGGTCGACGGCGAGCGCGCCAGCCTCAAGACCAAGCATCCGCTGTTCTCCGATCCGGCCGTGCGCGAGGCGCTCAATCTCTTGATCGACCGCAGCTCGGTGCAGAAATTCATCTATGGCCGCGCCGGCATCGCCACCGGAATCTTCCTCAATAATCCCGAGCGCTTCCGGTCGAAGAACAACAAGTTCGAGTTCAATATCGAGAAGGCCAATCAGATTCTGGAGGCCGCGGGCTGGAAGAAGGGATCCTCCGGCATCCGCGAGAAGGATGGCAAGCAGCTCAAGTTCACCTTCCAGACCTCGATCAATGCCCCTCGGCAGAAGAACCAGGCGATCATCAAGCAGGCCTGCCAGAAGGCCGGTATCGACGTCGAGCTGAAGTCCGTCGTCGCCTCGGTGTTCTTCTCGTCGGACGCGGCCAACCCCGACACCTACACGCATTTCTATTGCGACGTGGAGATGTACCAGACCACCATGCCGCAGGCCGATCCCGAGTTCTTCATGAATCAGTTCACCTCCTGGGAGGCCGCGACCAAGGAGAACAAGTGGCAGGGCCGCAACATCACGCGCTGGCAAAACAAGGAGTACGATGATGTGTTTCGCCAGGCCCAGCACGAGCTCGATCCCGTCAAGCGGGCGGCCATGTTCATCCGCCTCAACGATCTGGTCTGTGCCGACCATTACATCCTGCCGGAAATCAATCGCCCGAAAGCCACCGCTGTGAAAAACGGCATGAACGTGCACGGCAGCGGCTGGGACAACGACCTCTGGCAGATCGCGAACTGGTATCGGGAGAGCTGATCCGCGCCTGTACCGCTCGCATGACGGATCAACATCGGGAAGGCGCGAGGAGCGATGGGTAACTATCTTCTCAGACGCCTGATCGTGGCGGTGCCGAGCCTGCTCGGCATCAGCCTGATCCTGTTCGTCCTGCTGGCGCTCGCGCCGGGCGATCCGTTCGGCGAGCTTGCCTCGAATCCGAACATCCCGCCCGAGGTGCGCGAGGCGCTGCGGATCAAGTTCGGCATGGATGATCCGATCCTGGTGCGTTACCTGCACTGGCTGGTTGCCATGCTGCACGGCGATTGGGGCTTCTCCTTTGCCAGCCGCATCGACGTCCAAACCCTGATCCTGCAGCGGATTCCGACCACGCTCTACGTGGTCGGCACCGCGCAATTGCTGGCGCTCGCGGTCGCGATCCCGATCGGGGTCTATGCGGCGATGCGGCCCTATTCGATCTTCGACCAGATCGCCAACACCTTTGCCTTCATCGGCTTCTCGCTGCCGACCTTCTTCACCGGCCTGCTGTTGATCCTGATCTTCTCGGTCAATCTCGGCTGGCTGCCCTTCGTGTATCGCGCCGACATCAACGCCACGGGCTGGCAATGGTACTGGGAATACATCAAGCAGGCGATCATGCCGATCGCCGTGCTCGGCCTGTTCCAGGCCGCGTCCTACACCCGCTATGTCCGCTCCGCGGTGCTCGACGTGATCAAGCTCGATTACGTCACCACCGCGCGCGCAAAAGGCATCGGCGAGCGCAAGGTGATCATCAAGCATGTCGTGCGCAACGCGCTGATCCCCGTGGTCACGCTGGTGGCGCTGCAGATGCCGAGCGTGTTCGGCGGCGCCATCATCACCGAACAGATCTTCCGCATTCCGGGCATCGGCTCGCTCCTGATCAGCGCCATTCTTGCCAATGACACGCCGGTCATCATGTCGGTCACCTTCGTGTTCTCCTGTCTCGTCGTTCTCTTCAACCTGCTTGCTGACATCATCTATGGCTGGCTTGACCCACGTATCTCCTACAGTTGAGGCGGTAAGCCTGCCCAAGACGCGCGAGCGCCGCTTCTCGCCGGGCCGCGAAGCGTTCCGCCGCTTCCGGCGGCACCGGCTGGCGGCCGCGAGCGTCGTCGTGCTGGTGCTGCTTGCGCTGGCGATTCTGATCGGGCCGTATCTCTGGCCGATACCGATCGACGATATCGATTTCACCGCGCGGCTCGCGCCGCCGTCCTGGGACCATCCATTCGGCACCGACGATCTCGGGCAGGACCTGCTCGCGCGGATGATCTATGGCGGCCGGATCTCGCTTGCGGTGGGCTTCGCCGCCATGGCCGTCGGGCTGTTTGCGGGCACCGTCATCGGCGCCGTCGCCGGGATGTCCAAGGGCTTGGTGGATGCGACGCTGATGTGGGTCACCGATCTGTTCCTGTCGCTGCCGCAATTGCCGCTGCTTCTGCTCATCATCTATCTGTTCCGCGACTTCCTCAAGAACCTGGTCGGCTCCGAGGGCGGCACGTTCATCCTGATCGTGCTGGTGATCGGTGGCTTCCGCTGGATGTCGGTGGCGCGCCTGGTGCGCGCGCAATTCCTGTCGCTGCGTGAGAAGGAGTTCGTCGAGGCGGCGCGCGCGCTCGGCGCGTCAAAACTGCGGCTGGTGGTGCGGCATATCCTGCCCAATGCGCTCGGACCGGTGATCGTCGCGGGCACCATTGACGTTGCCGCGGCAATCATCGCGGAATCGACGCTGTCCTTTCTCGGCTTGGGTTTTCCGCCTGACACTCCGACCTGGGGCCGCCTGTTGTTCGATGCCAAGGACTATCTCGACATCGCGCCACATTGGGCGCTGTTCGCGGGCGGCGCGATCTTCCTCACCGTCATCGCGATCAACTTCATCGGCGACGGCCTGCGCGATGCGCTCGACCCGCGGAAGGTGATGTGATGGATGCGAGCCTCACCCAGGGCGGACCGCTGCTCGATATCCGTGGCCTGAAGACCTGGTTCAAGACCGACGAGGGCATGGTGCGCTCGGTCGATGGCGTGGACCTCACCATCGGTCGCGGCGAGACGCTCTGCGTGGTCGGGGAATCCGGCTGCGGCAAGACCGTCACGGCGCTGTCGGTGCTGAAGCTGATCGCGATGCCGCCGGGCCGGATCGTCGAAGGCCAGATCCTCTACCAGGGCCGCGACCTCGTGCCGCTGGATGCCGAGGAAATGGACAGCATCCGCGCCAGCGAGATCGCCATCGTGTTCCAGGAGCCGATGACCTCGCTCAACCCGGTCTATACCATCGGCGACCAGCTCTGCGAGGTGATCCAGCAGCACGAGGGCCTCTCCCGCCGCGCGGCGCTGGCGCGCGCGATCGAGATGCTTGCGCTGGTGCAGATCCCCAATCCCAAGGCCCGCGTCCACGACTATCCGCACCGCTTCTCCGGCGGTCAGCGTCAGCGGGTGATGATCGCGATGGCGCTGTCATGCAATCCGAAGCTCCTGATCGCGGACGAGCCGACCACGGCGCTCGACGTGACCATCCAGGCCCAGATCCTGGATCTCCTGCAGGACATGAAATCGCGGCTCGGCATGTCCATCATGCTGATCACCCACGCCATGGGCGTGGTGGCCGAGGTCGCGCAGCGTGTGGTGGTGATGTATGCCGGCAAGGTGGTGGAGGAGGCGACTGTGGACCGCCTGTTCGGCAATCCGCGCCATCCCTACACCCAGGGACTGATCCGCTCGATCCCGCGCATCGATCTCGCCAGCGCACGCAAGCAGCGGCTCGAGACCATCGCGGGGAGTGTGCCGAAGCTGATCAATCCGCCCGAGGGCTGCCGCTTCGCCGCCCGCTGCCGCTTCGCCATCGACGAATGTTCGCGTGCACAGCCGCCGCTGCGCGAGATCGAGAGCGGACACAAGGTGGCCTGCATTCGCGCCGAGGAGACCGCAATCGCATGAGCGAGCCGCTGCTCCGCGTCTGGAATCTCACCAAGGCCTTCCCGATTCATGGCGGTCTGTTGCGCCGGCAGGTCGGTGCCATCCATGCCGTCGACGGCGTCGACTTCGAGATCGAGGCCGGCGAGACGCTGGGGCTGGTCGGCGAGTCCGGCTGCGGCAAGTCGACCACCGGCCGCTGCGTGCTGCGCCTGATCGAGCCGAGTGGGGGCAAGGTGGTGTTCGACGGCAAGAATGTGCTCTCGCTCTCGGGCGACGAGCTGCGCGCACTGCGGCGCGACATCCAGATCATCTTCCAGGATCCATACGCCTCGCTCAATCCGCGCATGACGGTCTCCGCCATCATCGGCGAGGCGCTGATCATTCACGGCCTCGCCAAAAGCCGGCAGCAATTTCATGACCGCATTGCCGAACTGCTGGAGATCGTCGGGCTGAAGGCCGATCACATGAGCCGCTATCCGCACGAATTTTCCGGCGGCCAGCGCCAGCGCATCGGCATTGCGCGCGCGCTCGCGGTCGAGCCCAAGCTGATCATCTGCGACGAGCCGGTCTCCGCGCTCGACGTCTCGATCCAGGCCCAGGTCATCAATCTGCTGGAGGATCTGCAGCAGGAATTCGGCATCGCCTATCTGTTCATCGCCCACGACCTCTCGGTCGTCGAGCACATCAGCCGCCGCGTCGCCGTGATGTATCTCGGCCGCATTGTCGAGACCGCCCCAAGCCGCGCGCTCTACGCTGCGCCAAAACATCCCTACACCGAGGCGTTGTTGTCGGCGGTGCCGATCCCCGATCCCAGGGTGAAGCGCCAGCGCATCCGTCTACCAGGCGAAGTGCCAAGCCCCGCCAATCCGCCCTCCGGCTGTCATTTCCACACCCGCTGCCCGATCGCGCAAGCCCGCTGTGCCGAGGAGGTGCCCAAGCTCAAACAGAGCGCCGACGGCCATTGGGTCGCCTGCCACTTGCGGTGACTTCTTCGATTGCCGCTTCGAGGCGCGCGAAACTTTCAACCCGTCATCCTGAGGTGCGCGCACTTGCGCGCTTCGAAGGATGAACGGTCTGGCTCTCACAGCGGGGCCGTCGCCCTTCGAGGCCGTCGCGTTGCGACGGCACCTCAGGGTGACGGTGATAGTTCGGAGTTCGCTTTGAAAAACACAGGGCGGGACCTATAGTTTGGCTTGTCAGCGACATCCGAGAAATAACAACCCATGCGAGTTTCGATCATCACCGGCGGCGGCTCCGGCATTGGCGCGGCGATCGCGCGCCGCATCGCCGGCCCTGATCAAGCGCTGATGCTGCACGGGCAGGGTGCGGATGCGGCGGCCTTGGAACGCCTGAAGGCGGTGGCCGCCGAATGCGCGCGCGCCGGCGCGAATGCGGAATGGCGCAGCGGCGACCTTGCCGCGCCGGACACGGCAGCTGATCTCGTGCGGGCCACGCGCGAAGCCTTTGGCCCCGTCGACACCATCGTGCATGCTGCGGGCTTTGCCGACCGGCGCGGCTTTGCCGATCTGCCGCGCGAGGGGCTGGAGCGGTCGTTTGCGGTGATCGCGGCGGCCTTTCATGAGCTGGTGAGCGCGGCGCTGCCGGACCTCGCGCGGAAGCCGCAGGGCCGCGTGGTCGCGATCTCCAGCTTCAACGCGCATCGCTTTGTGCCCAATGGCACCTTCCCGTCATCAAGCGCAGCGAAGGCGGCGCTCGAGGCTCTGGTGAAATGCCTCGCGATCGAGCTCGCCGGCTCCGGCGCAACCGCGAACGTGGTTGCGCCCGGCTACACCCGCAAGGATGAGGGCCGGCTCGGTGCGCTGGACCCCGCGATGTGGCAAGCGGTCGCCAAGGCCAATCCGTTTGGTCGCCTGGCCGAGCCCGACGAAGTGGCGGCGACGGTCGCTTTCCTTCTCTCCCCGGAAGCCTCCCACATCACCGGCGTGCTGCTGCCGGTCGATGGCGGGCTGACGCTGATGTAGCCTTGATGGTCGGGGCGATGTCGGAGAGTGGAGCAACAGATGTCATCGCGCTCGGCGCGGGTATTGTCGGCGTGTCGACTGCGTTGGCGGCGCGCCAGCTCGGACTCTCCGTCATCCTCGTCGACCGGCGTGAACCAGGCTGCGAAACCTCCCATGGCAATGCCGGCGTGCTCTCCTCGGGCTCGATCTTTCCGTTCAACAGGCCGTCGCTGTTCTCCGCCCTGCCGCATTATCTCGGCAATGGACACGCCGCGCTGCGATGGGACCCGCTCTGGGCCGCGCGCAACATCGGATGGCTGGTCCGCTTCCTCGCGAATGCGACGCCCTCGCAAGTCAAGCCGCGCGCCACGGCGCTGCACGGCCTGATCGGTGCATCGCTGCGGCTGCATCGGCAATGGATCGCCGAGGCGGGTGCTGCCGCGCGCCTGCGCGAGACCGGGTGGCTGAAGGCCTGGCGCAGCGATGGGCTCGCGGCGGCGAGAGCGGAGCAGGCTCTGCTCGCGGAGTATGGAATCAAAAGCGAGGTGCTGGATCGGCAGGCGATCTCCGCGCTCGAGCCGAACATCGTCCCGGCCTACAGACTGGGACTTCTGCACACGCAGACGGCCTCGGTGGATTCACCCGGCGGGGTGACGAAAGCCTATGCGCGAATGTTTGCTGGCTCTGGAGGTCGGCTCGTCCAATCCGAGATCAAGGCGATCACGCCGGAAGCCGATGGCTGGCGCGTATGGCTTGCAGGCGGCGCGATCGCCGCGCGGCACCTCGTGGTGGCGCTGGGGCCGTGGTCGGCCGACCTGCTGCGCCCGCTCGGCTATCGCGTGCCGCTCGCCTTCGAGCGCGGCTACCACCAGGAGTTCAAGCCGAACCCGGCCAGATCGCTGAGCCGTCCGATCCATGATGCCGATGGCAGCTTTGTCATGACAGCCATGGAGAACGGTATCCGCGTCTCCTCTGGTGTCGAACTGACCGCGCGCGATGCGCCGTCGTGCCTGGCCCAACTCGATGCGGTGTTGCCGTTGGCGCGAAGCGTGGCCGAATTCGGCGAGGCGGTCGGCGACGCCTGGCGCGGCGCACGGCCGACCTTGCCCGACAGCCTGCCGATGATCGGCGCAGCACCACGTCACCGCGGCCTCTGGCTTGCCTTTGGTCACCAGCACATCGGGTTCACCACCGGACCGGCGACGGGGGCCGCCATCGCCGCCATGATCACGGGCCGGCCGCCGTCATTTGATGTCGCAGCATTTTCACCGGGCCGCTATCTCTGAGGTCGCGGTCGATTTTGTTAACCGGGAGCCGTCATGCATTACGTCTGGGACTTTGCGATCCTCGCCAAATACAGCCATTTGTTCTGGCTTGGGCTCGGCTGGACGCTGGTCTACACGGTCGGCAGCATCATGCTCGGCAGCCTGATCGGGCTCGTCGTCGGCATCTTGCGGCTGCGGCGGCTCAAGGTGATCGATTGGTTCCTGGTTGGCTATATCGAGCTGTTCCGTTGCACGCCGCTGCTGGTGCAGATCATCTGGTTCTACTACGCATTTCCGGTCGTGGTGGGCGTGAACATCCCGGCCCATGTCGCGGCGATGAGCGTGCTCTCGCTCTATGGCGGCGCCTTCTATGCCGAGATCGTGCGCGGCAGCATCGAGAGCGTGCCGCGCGGGCAGTGGGATGCGGCGCAGGCGCTGGGTCTGCGCCCGTGGCGCGTGCTGCGGCTCGTGATCCTGCCGCAGGCGCTCAAACCGATGCTTGCGCCCTACGTCAACCAGTCGGTGACCCAGCTCAAGAACACCTCGCTGGTGTCGGTGATCGCCGTGCCGGATCTCGTCTACAATGCGACCCTGATCAATGCCGACACCTACCGGCCACTCGAGGTCTACACCATCGTCGCGATCATCTATTTCGCGATCCTGTTCCCGGCGACCTTCATCGGCCGCCGGCTGGAGAGCGGCATGACCTACGACAAGGTGTGATCTCCGGCTACCGCGGCTTCCAGATGCCCGGCGGGGGGACGATCTCCTCGGCTTCTTCTTTCGCGAGCAGGAGCAGCATCTCGATGCCCATGTCGCCTTCCTGCGGGGATCGGATGAACCTGATTTCCTCTGCGCTCTCTTGCAGCGCAGCGATCATCGCAAGCGCCCGGTTCGCGGTCGGCGCTTCCGCCGCCGACACATCCTGCTGGTTCCTTGGTACAAAGCCAATGGTGTACGACATCGCTCCTCCCTGCCGAACGTGAGAGCTATTGGATCGTAATAGCGGATTCGTTTCCATCAGGGTAATTACGGATGCAAACTTTGTCGTGAATTCCGGGAACAAGCGCATTGACTAAGAAAGCGCAAAGGGAACCCCTCGCATTCGAGTTTCTGAGCGCGGCAAAATTGCGAACCGCCGCGAGGCCTCGCGGCGGATAGGGGAGTCTCCGCGCATTCCGCAGTAGCTGTAGCTGTAGAGTGGGCAAAGCGAAGCGTGCCTACCCTGTCTCCGCATCGGAACAACAGCGGTGGGCACGGCGCAAGCGCGCCTTTGCCCACCCTACGATTGACCTCGCGGAGAGAGCTCCTCAAATATTCAATTCCACCGGCACGTCCTCGGGCTTCACGCCGGATAGCGTCAGCCCCTTGACGAACCATTCGCGCATCTGGCCGAAGCCGCGGTTGTAGTCGATCCAGGTGGCGAGGAAGTCGCGCCACGCCTTGTCGGTCTCGCGGCGCACGGCCATGCTGGACGCGATGGCGACTGAAGGGGACTGCAGGATCTTGTAGGTGCCAAGATTGGGGTTTTTCGCGATCGCCGTCAGCCCGAGCACCAGCGCGTTGACCACGCAGTCGACGCGGCCGGACGACATCTCCAGCATCACCTCGTCGCGCGAGCGCAGCGACTTGATGGTTGCGTTCGGCGCGAAGCGGCGGGCGACGGCCTCATTGGCCGAGCCGGCGTCAACCGCGATCTTCACCTCCGGCTTGTTGATGTCGGCCCAGGTCTTTGCGTCCAGCCCCTTCCTCAGCATGGCGCCGAAGGGATGGTTGAACACTGCGCCGCAGAAATCGACCACCAGGGCGCGCTGCGGCGTCGGGTTCAGCGCAAATCCGACATCGATCTTGTTCGACTGCAGGTCGAGGATCGAATTGCCATACGTGGATTCCGTGTACTCCAGCTTGACGTCGAGCAGCTTGGCGATGTCGTTCGCCATCTCGATGCACATGCCGGACCAGGTGCCGCTGGCGAGATCCTTGTTGAAATAGGGCAGCTCGCCCGGCAGCACCGCGATCCGCATCACCTTGGCGGCGCGGATACGCTCCAGCGTGTTGTCGGCGGCCGCTTCCGCCGAGGCCGGGGTGGCAAGCGCGGAGGCCAGCGCAGCGCCGCTGCCGATGGCCAGCGCATAGCGCAGCGCCTCGCGGCGATCTTCGGAAATTTTGGTCGCGTCAGACTGGGTCACTTCTGCCTCCATCGCTTCAATTGCGCGGGAAGCCTAGCGGCGGCGCTGCAAGGCAGCAAGTGAGCAAAAGTAGATTAGCCGCCGGGCGCGGAGTCGACGGAAATATCCCGACCGTCCTTGCTCTTGCCGCTGAGGGTGACCTTGTCACCCTCAAACCGAAGCGACCATCGGCGCTGTTCGCCCAGTCCGATATATTGAAAGTCGATGACGAAGGTCTGGTCATCGACCCATGATCCCTTCGCCGCTGGCACACCGAGACTTGTCCGCCCGCTCTTGCGGTAGAAACCGTCAAGGCCGATGGGACCGTCTATTCCGATTGTTATTCCGGTCGGATCGCGCCCAAAGATTCTGTAAGTCGGTTGCGGATTCGCCAGATTGAGCGTGAGCGATTTCAGGCCGAGCGGGCTGTCCTGAAATTGATAGGTCTTGCCGGAGATCGCCGCTGCCAACGGGGAGGTCGGACGGACCTCGCTCGGCTTCTCCAGCGCGACGTCGACAATTGCCTGCGCAAGCAGGTGCACGGCGTCCGGATTTGCTGGCAATGGCGCTTCTGACTTGATCGCGCTCAGGATGAGGTCAGCCAGCTTGCCGAAGGAACAGAAATTCCTCGCCGTCACCACAGCCACGATATCCGAATCGGGAAAATCCATGATCAATTGGCAATGGTACCCCACCGCCATGTAGACATGCTTCTCGGGGATCGCCCAGAACAGATTGGCGTAGCGCAGGCTTGGATCTGCTCTCAGATGCATGTCGATCGTCGCATGGCTCACCGCGTCGATCCATTCTGGCGGGAGCAACTGCCGGCCGTCCCATTCGCCACCGCGCAAATAGAGATAACCGATCTTGGCCATGTCGTGCGGCCGGAGAGCGAGGCCGCCGGCGCCCATCGAGAGGCCTTGCGGATCCCTGCGCCAGAATGGCGGAGCGATGCCAAGCGGACCGAACAGCTTGGCATTGGCGTATTCCACTGCGCGCCTGCTAGTCAGCTTGCTGATGATCGCCGAAAGCAGGTCAGTGCCGCCGCTGTTGTAGTAGAACACCTCGCCAGGTGCGTGCGCCATCGGGCGATCGAGAATGAATTGGGTCCAGTTGGGACTGCGTCCGAGCTCGATCAGCGATTGCTCGGGGCCGCCCTCGGCGCCCTCGTCCCAGTCGAGCCCGGAGGTCATGTTGAGAAGGTGCTGCACCGTAATGGCGCGCTTGCGTTCATCCAGATTGGCAAACAGGCGATTGGGAAAGAAATCCAGCATCGGATGATCGAGACGGTCGAGCAACCCTTCCTTGTGCAGAATCGCAATCAGCGTACCGATCACGGCCTTGGTGGAGGAATTGATGGCGTGTGGAATGTCGGAGGTGTAGGGCGCGTAATAGGTATCGAGGACGATCCTGCCATGACGCGCGATCAGCAGGCTGTCGAAACTGCGGGTCGCGCCGAACGCGACCAGTTTTGCCAGGGCGGCGGAGTCCATGCCCTGATCTTCAGGCGATGACGTTTGCCACTCGCGCGTCGGCCAAACCGTCTCGCTTGTACCCTGCGCACGGGCGTCGCCGGCGTGCCACAGGCCCGCGACAAGCAACGCGCCGCAGACGATCAGGGACGGGATAAGGCGCACCTTCCGTAGTCCACCGGGTGCAACGAATCGTCTGTTCCGTCTACTTGGATACCCCAGTTCCATATTGGCATGAACCGTGCATGAGGTTTGACCAGGTTCTCCATCATCCAAAAAGGCCACCATGCTCGTCACTCTCGTCGCCGTTCTCTGCAACGGACAGCTCTGCCTGGAAAAGATTGTCACCAACTCCGAACAGTCGGGCATCACCATGGCCGCTTGTTCGACAACGGCGCAAATCGGTATTGCCGACTGGCTCGCGAAGGGCCCGTATCATGAATGGAAGCTGCAGGGCTACAAGTGCGTCATCGGCCAATACACGCCAAAGCGCGAGGTGTGAGGTCGCATCTCCGTGAATTGCCGGCCGCTATACGGGCCGACATAGGTGCCGGTCTGCAGGCATTGCAGACTGGCTGCCTGGCACATTGGATAGCGATCAGAAATCAACCGACGAGGCCGGCGATCGGCGTAGCGGCGGCGGCGCTGTCGGGGAATACGTTCTCTGCAAGCGCGCGCTCCTCGACGCGCAGATGATCGCGCAACAGGCCCTTGAGCACCGCGCGCAGGTCGGTGGTGGGCTTGAGGTCGCGGCCTTCGTAGAGCTGTTCGGTCTTGAGGCCGGGCCAGTCCGCGATCATGCGGCCGCCCTTGAGCGCGCCGCCGGCGAGGAACGCGATGGTGCCGGTGCCGTGGTCGGTGCCGAGCGTGCCATTGATGCGCGCGGTGCGCCCGAACTCGGTGACGACGGCGACCACGGTCTCGCGCCACGCCTCGCCCATGCCGGTCTCGACCGCGGCAATCGCGCCGTCGAGGGCGCCGAGCAGATTAAAGAGCTGGCCTGCGGCGGCGCCCTCGTTGATATGCGTGTCCCAACCGACGAAGCCGAGCGCGCCGACGCGCGGCCCGTCGGCCTTGGCGAGGTAGCGGGCTGCGGTTCCGGCAGCCTCCGCGAAATAGCTGCGCAAGCGTGCCACCGGCGGCACCACCAGCGGATTGGCGTCGGCCATGGGATCGTCGGCGCTCATGCCGCCGCCCAGCGCGACCAGCTTTATGCGCCCTTCGAGCGCGACCGCAAGCTTCGGATCGGTGTGCTGGTAGAGTTCGAGCAGGCGCGCGGCCGTGTCGTCGCTGGCCGGCAGGAGCTTCTGCGGCACCCATGACATCACCGGCGCTTTGCCGCGCACGATGAGCGGCGTCACCGCGCCGACGCCGAAAGCGCGGCCGCCGCTCGGATTGACCCGGCCCTCCGTCTCCAGCGCAAGCAAAGCGCGGTTGAGCCAGCCGCTATCCGTTGCGCCCGGCCGCGACAGCCCGCTCTCGAGCACGTCCTGCCCGTCGAAATGCGAGCGCTCGCGATAGGGCGTCGCGGTCGCGTGCACGATCGCGGCCTGCTGGGCCTTGTACAGCCGGTGCAGGTTCGGCATGGCCGGATTGAGCGCGAAGAAGCCGTCGAGCGGCAGCGCGGGGGTCTTGCCGTCAAGTTGAAGCGCCCGCTCGCCGCGCAGGCCGATCCAGTCGGGGTCGCCGACCGGCGCGACCGCACCCAGCCCGTCCAGTGCGCCGCGCAGCACGATCACCAGCATGCGCGGATCACGGCCCTCGGCGCGCGCAAGGCGCGGCAATTGCGTCCAGGCAAACAGCGCACCGGAGCCGATCAGCACCGCGCGGCGGCTCAACGAATGGGCAATGCTCATTGTCATCTCCGCTGGAATTCGCTCGACATGAACAGCAGCGCCAGCGCCTGCTGGCGGCTTTCGGCGCGGCCGATGGCTTGCCTCACGTCGCCGGAGACGCAGCCACAGAGCACGTTTTCGACGATCTCCTCGGAATCGACCTGGCCCGCGATGCGTTCGGCAAAATTGTTGGCGACGTCGAGCCGCCGTCCCATGCCGTCGATCCAGCTCGCCTCGTCGTCAGGAAAGCCCTTGGGTGAGGGCGGACGCCACAGCGGTTCGCCGAGCAGCCTTTGCCCGCCGGTGTAGCGTTTGGCATCGACCTGGGTGATGTCAGCGGCACGAACCATGGAGACGACCCATTCGCTGGGGCGCTTCAGCTTGGCTGGCGGCTCGCTCCACGCTTCCGGTGCGGTCACCATCGTCTTCGCGACCTCCTTGAGATCGCCTGAGGTGTCGACGAAGGTCTTGGCCATCCGCTCGACCAAAGTTGGCGGCGGCGTGTCCGCAACGAAATAGCTCGCAAGCCTGGTCGCGATGTGGGTCGCGGTCGCCGGATGCGCGGCGAGATCGCGCAGCACCGCGCGGCCCTGCTCGACGCCCTCCTGCTCGTAGGACTTGCCCAGCACTTTCTGTGCGCCCGGCTCATGCAGGCGAGGGTTGAAACTGAACTCGCCACCATGCTCGGGATTGTCGCCTGGCGGCACCAGCGTCCAGCCGGTCAGTACATTGGCGAACGCGATGACATCGTCCTGGGTGTAGCCCGAACGCACACCCAGCGTGTGCAGTTCGAGCGTCTCGCGGGCGAGGTTCTCGTTCAGGCCGCGGCTGCGGTTGATCCCGGCAATCGAGTTCGCGCCCATCGAGCCGAGATTGTCGAGATAGAACAGCATCGCCGGATGGTTCTCCGCCGCAAGCAGCAATTCGGCGAAAGGTCCGAGCACACGCGGGCGGATCGCCTCGCGCTCATAGGCGCCGGACATGCTCTGGATCTTGTCGGCCGAAATGCAGAAATGATTGGACCAGAACCAGACCAGCCGCTCGGTGAAGCCGATGTCTGCAGCGAGCGCGGCTTCGGTGCGCAGCCTGGCCTCTTCGAGATAGATCGGCCGACCCGGATCGGGCACCGCCTCGGCGGCGGCCTTGGTTGCGGTTTCGCTCATGCCTGTCGCCGCATCCTCGGTCATCGCAGTGCCGGCGGCGGCCATCTGCTGCTTCTTGGCTTCGGCCTCGGCGCGCGCGGCGATGGTTGCCTTCGCCTGTCGCCGCGCATTGGCATCGGCCACGGTGCGGAATGCCTTCGCGCTCGAGGGAAGCGCTGCGGCCGCCGCCGGGTAGGGCGGCGGATTGTCGAGCTCGGCCAGCAGTGCACCACGCGGGTCGGATGCGATTTTGTCGATCGATCCCGGCCGCGGCCCCATGCCGAAACGGTGGAGCGCGAGCGCGGCTTCGGTCTTGGCGGAACTGCTCATGGCGGCATGCCCGATAGTGACGGTCGGTAGTGCTACAGATTGTAGCATTTGACGCGGCACTGCGCAAGCTCAGATTGAGCGATCGCGTGAGGCTCAATCCGGACGAAGTCGGTTCGTCTAATAGGCCGGTCCGAGCGCGATCCGCCCGATGCTGCCGTTCCTGGCGAGCGCGATCCGCCATTCCGCCGAACCGTTGGCGAAATGCACCGTGTAGATGTCGCTGCCGAGTTGCGACACGCCGCGGAACGACAGCGCACGCAGCGGACCCAACCTGGCCACGATCGCCTGATGCACGGCCAGCGTCTGACGCGTCTGCGTCGCCACTTCCGCGGTCATGTGATCGTAGTCCGGCTCGCCGCGGCCGACCGCCTCGATGTACCGGCGCAGCATGTCCTCGCTGCCGGCCTGCGGCGTGTTGCGCGGCGCCTGCGCATGTGGCGCGCCGTCGGATGGCTGCGCATTGATCGTATGATAGCGCGTGCGCTGCCCCGGCAGCACGATCTCGAGGCAACGTCCGCCGCGATCGGCGACGATCCAGGGCGTACCGACGGTGGTCAGCACCTGCGAGGTCATGTTGTCGCCTACAGTGCCCTGCGCGGCGCGCTGGCCCGTGGTGTCCACATTGGCGAGCTGGATGTCGTCGCCGGTGCCGTTGTAGAGCGTGAGCTTGATCGGCGTGTTGTCGCCGTGCGCCTTGAGGCCGGTTTCATCGGTGCAGGGCGCGATGCCTCCTGGCTCGTCGTTGCCGTCCGGGCGGAACAGAACGTCTGCGGCCTTTCCGTCGGCGCCGAGCAGCAGGCGAAATTCGGCAAAGCCGTTCGCGAACTTCACGCCATAGATGTCGTAGCCGCCCGGTCCCACGCCGCGAAAGAAGATCTGCTCCGCCGGGCCGAGCGCGACGAACATCGCATGCAGCTGGTCGAGCTGCCGGCGGATCCGCGCCGCCAGCTCCGCGCTCATGCGGTCGTAGTTCGGCGTGCCCCGCTCCATGTCGGCGATGCCGCGCAGGATCGCCTCCTTGGCGCCGGGCGTCGGCACTTGGTCACGGAAGCGGTCCGGGATCTCGGCGACGCGCCGCGCAAATCCCTGTTCCAGCGCCTGCGCCTTGGCCTCGCTGATGCGGGAGCCGAGCCGGGGGCCGCTGCCGACGTCCAAGGCGAGCACGTGGTCGGCTTTGCCGTCGTTGTCGCCGAGGAAGACGAGGAGATCGCCGCCCGGGCTCGAAAGCATATCCGTGGCGTCGGGCGCGGCCGTGAATGCCGGCCGCCCCGTCTCCTTGAGCGTCAGCGACGCGCCGTCCTCTGCAACCGCAAGCACGCGATTGTCGGCGATGCGGTACCAGCCGACGAAATGGCCGAGCGGCCTGGTGTCGGGCTTTGCATCAGCCGATGGCTGCGGGCGCGGCAGTTCGAGGATGCGATCGGCTTCAATCCGGCGCCCGTTCAGTTGCAAGGTCAGGCGAGCCGATCGACGCTCGGTGTCGACCGCAAAGCTGAGTGGCCCACTTGCGGCTGCATAGGTGGCGATGCCGCGACTCACCGTCAGCCGAAGCTTCGGCTGCCCCGTCAGCTGCCCGAACAGCTCCTCGCCATCACGGAAAATGGCGAACACGCTCCGTCCGCCCAGGGCATAGAAATTGACGAACGGCCTGCCCGGGACGACGATTGCCGGGCCATCGGGCACAAGGACTTGCTGTGGCTCAGCACGGTACGCGATGCTTGCGCTCGACGCGACGGCGAGCGGCATGATGGCGGCGGCGATCCAGAAGCGCTGCCGCCAGGCCACCTTGCGGGGCATTGTGACCGCGGCGACAATGCGCTCGATGCGGGCGCCGATCGTCGAAACTCGCGCCATCTGCGGCCCCGCCGGCTTGATGCGCCCGATATTCTGCACGAGCTCGAGCAGGATCTCGGCGTAGCTCAGCCTGTCGTCGAGCACCTCGATCGCCTCGGCGTCGCTGATGATCTCGGCGAGTTCTGCGATCCGGACGAGCTGCCACCAGGCGAAGGGGCTGAACCAGAAGATGGCGCGGTTGAGCGCGGCGAGCAGCAGCAAATAGAAGTCGCGATTGGCGACATGGGCGCCCTCATGAGCCAGCACGGCCTCGCGCTTGCGAAAATCCCAATCGTCGAATTCGGCGGGAACGAGAATGACGGATCCGAAGGTGACGGGTCCGTCGATCGCAGGCGTGATGCGGACATCGCAGCCGGCAAACCAGGGCTCGTCGACCGGCCGCGCGCTGCGCGCGATCTGCCAGGTCAGGCGCAGACCGATCACGAGCCGCAGCAGCAGAAAGCCGGCGACCATGGCGTAGATCGCGGTCGCGATCGCGGCCCAGTCCGGCGCGGCGTGGCCTCCGATTGTCGTCGTGGCGGGTGCGGCGATCTCACTCAGCGACTCCCCGAGATCCTGCAGCGGCTCCAGCGGCAGCGTCTCGGGCCATGACATGCGTCCGGTGACCTGCACCGGCACGTGGTGGTTGACGGTCAGCGTCGCCCAATGCATCACAAGCGGCATCGCGAGCGAGGCCACCAGCACCATCACCCATGAAAACATCTGAACGTGCGGATTGCGCACGCGGAAGATGGCCAATGCGCCCCACACAATGCCTCCCAACAGCAGGGAGCGCAGCGCCGCCTCCGCCAGAATGATCAGCATTGCCGTCTGCTCCCTTTCTTCCCCGGTCGCCTCGCGTCCCTGCTGGCCGGTTCTTCGCCGTATTATTTCTTCTTGGCTTTTGCCTTCGCCACCTTGTCGGCCAGCAGCTTCAACTGCTTCTGGTCGAGCATCGCATTGTCGACCATGCCGACCAGCACCTCCTCGACGGAGCCATTGCAGAACCAGTCGACGATGCGCTTGACGGCCTTGGCCGCGACCTGACCGCGCGGCTCGGCCGCGTGATAAACGTAAGTGCGTCCGTCCACGCTGTGCCGTGTGTAGCCCTTGTCCTCGAGCCGCCGCAGCACGGTGCGGACGGTGGACTCCTTCAGGCGCCGCGTCAGTTTTTCGCGTACCTCCTCGGCCGTGATCGGTGCGTGAGCCCAAACCAGCTGCATCACCTCGCGTTCGAGGTCACCGAGTTCGGGCAGGCTGTCGTCCATGGGGGCTCTCGCAAGTCTGGGGTCTTGTAACGCTACGGAACGTAGCACATACCGGTGGCTTTGCAACGCGTCGTCAGCCAATTGGTCGGTTCACTCTTGCCAAAACTGGCCCTTTTTTCGGGACCACGTAGCGGGCATTGTGGCTCCATCTGATGGAGCCAACCCCGATGTATGTCCCGCCCGCCTTTCGCGACGACGATCCCACAGCGCTTCATGCGACCATGGAGCAGGCCCGCCTGTCGCAGCTCGTGACCGCGACCGAGCAGGGGCTGGTCGCGACGCCCTTGCCGATGTTCCTGGTCGGCGATGAGGGACCTCATGGCACGCTGTACGGCCACGTCGCCCGCGCCAATCCGCAATGGCAGCTCGCTCCCATCGGCGAGGCGATGGCGCTGTTCCTGGGGCCGCACGCCTACATCACGCCGAACTGGTACGCGGCCAAGCAGGAGACCCACAAGGTCGTGCCGACCTGGAATTACATCGCGGTCCACGCCTATGGTTCGGTCGAGTTCTTCGACGACGCAACGCGCCTGCGCGCCATCGTCACGCGGCTGACCAATCTGCACGAGCACGGCAGCGCCGCGCCATGGGCGGTCAATGACGCGCCGGACGCGTTCATTGCGGCGCAGCTTCGCGCCATCGTCGGCGTGCGGCTGCCGATCAGTCGTATCGAAGGCAAGCGCAAGATGAGCCAGAACCGCAATGCGCAGGATCGCGCCGGCGTCATCGCCGGCCTTGGCGCAAGCGAACGCGCCTCCGATCGCGAGGTGGCGAAGCTTATTCCGGAGTGAGGGGCGTCGCCGTCCGCGGGCGAAGCTGCGCTTCCGCCTACCAGGCCCCAAGCAACAGCAGCGTGATCACCGAGAGCGTCGAATAGGACAAGAGCACGATCGGAACGGTCAAACTATTCTGCGACATGATAAGGCCCCTTAAATCGAACTGGTGTCATGCAATGGCTGGATGCTAGGCGAAGCCTGCGTCCGGCCGACGTCACCGCTGCCGCAAAAAGGCTTCGTCCGGGGACACCTTGTTTCGCGCGGTCCCACCGCACGAAACAATTGCGGTGTTCCGGGGTGGCGCGCCTTTCTCGCCGCATCGAAATCACGACACACTTGTCACTCTCACCGCTCAATCCCGGCGATTAGCCTGTTGTCCGAGCGCAACGACGCGCGCAACCCGGTTGCGCACCAGGTGCGAGCACAGGAACAGGAGAGAGTGATGGACGAGCTCAAGATGCAAACGCCTCCCGTTGTATCGAAAGAGGCCTGGGAGGCCGCGCGCCAGAACATGCTGGTCAAGGAAAAGTCATTGACGCGGGCGCGCGACGCGCTTGCCGCGGAGCGCCGCCGCATGCCGTGGATGGCTGTCGAGAAGGGTTACGTGTTCGAGGGACCCAACGGAGAGCTCAGCTTGCTCGACCTGTTCCAGGGGCGCCGGCAGCTGATCGTCTATCGCGCCTTCTTCGAGCCCGGGGTTTTCGGCTGGCCGGATCACGGCTGTCGCGGCTGCTCGCTCGGGGCCGATCAGGTCTCGCATCTGTCGCATCTCAACGCACGCGACACCACCCTGGTCTATGCGTCACGAGCGCCGCAGCCGGACATCGCACGGCTGAAGGCGCGGATGGGCTGGCAGATGCCGTGGGTGACCATCACCGACAGCTTTGACAAGGACTTCGGCGTCGACGAATGGCATGGTCACAACGTGTTCTTCCGCGACGGCCAGCGTGTGTTCCGCACCTACTTCATCAACAATCGCGCCGACGAGGCGATGGGGACGGTCTGGAGCTATCTCGATCTCACCGCGCTCGGCCGGCAGGAGCTCTGGGAGGACTCGCCTCCGGGATATCCGCAGACCCAGCCCTACAAATGGTGGAACTGGCACGACAATTACGAGGCCGAAACCGCGCCGGATCCGAAATGGGTCGAAGTGTCGGACGCCGGCGAAGCCGCCTTCCGCAAGCGCGACGCCCAAGGAAAGGCGTGAGGGAGCTTCGCGTGCAAGGCGGATCATTCGCACCGATCCGCCTTGCGCCTATGCGCGCGAACGCGCGGGTAATTCAGGCACCGCCAATGCCTCTGACAATGGTTGTGTCAACGCCGGCGCGCGGATGTGGTTGCGGTTACGAGGTCAGCGCAATGCGAAGCATCCGCGCGAGATCGGCAGAGACGTAAGGCTTCGGCAGCAGCAGCACGCCAGCATCGAGCCGTCCGTGATGGACGAGCGCGTTCTCGGTATAGCCCGAGGTGTAGAGCACCTTGAGCGCGGGCCGCCGCTTCAATGCTTCGGTCGCAAGCTGGCGGCCATTCATTCCGCCGGGGAGCATCACGTCGGTGAACAACAGATCGATGCGTTCGCCGCGGTCGATAATGGCCAGCGCCTCGGCGCCGTTGCTCGCGGCCATCGTGTGGTATCCAAAGCGCCTGATCTGCGCCACGACATATTCGCGGACCAGCGCATCGTCCTCGACCAGCAGAATGAACTCGTCGCCGCCTTCGCTGCCCGAAACGCCGGCGTCGGCGGCGACCTCCTCCGGCGCGACCGCGGACGGCGGCAAATAGAGCTTCACGGTGGTGCCGTGGCCCTCCTCGCTGTAGATGCTGACATGGCCGTCCGACTGCTTGACGAAGCCGTAGACCATGCTCAGCCCGAGGCCGGATCCCCGGCCCGCGTCCTTGGTGGTGAAGAACGGTTCAAACACCTTGCTGAGCAGGTTGCTCGGGATGCCTTGCCCGGTGTCGCTCACGGCGATCATGACATAGTTGCCTGGCTTCACCTCGCTGTTGAGCCGCGCATAGGCCTCGTCGAGCACGGCATTCTTGGTTTCCAATGTCAGCTTGCCGCCGCCGGGCATGGCGTCACGCGCATTCAGGGCGAGGTTGAGGATCGCGGTCGAGAGCTGGCTCGGATCAATCAGCGCCGGCGCCAGATCGTGCGCCAGCATGGATTCGATTTCGATGTCCTCGCCGAGCGTCGGCCGCAGCAGGCGCGCGGCGTCGACCACCAGCGCATTGATGTCGGTCGAGCGCGGCTGCAGCGGCTGGCGGCGGCTGAAGGCGAGCAGATGCTTGGTCAGGTCGGCGCCCCGTGCCGCGGCCGCGGAGATCAGGTCGGCGATCTGGGCGAGATGCGGCCGATCCTTGACCGCATCGCCGAGGATCTCGATCGTCCCGGTGATCACGGTCAGGATGTTGTTGAAGTCGTGCGCGACACCGCCGGTGAGCTGGCCGATGGCCTCCATCTTCTGCGCCTGCCGGACCTGGGCCTCATGGGCCTCGATCTCCTGAAAGCGCTTGACCATGGCCTCGGCCTTCCGCCGCTGGCTGCTTTCCTTCTCGAGCGCGGCATAGGCTTCAGCCAGTTGAATGCGCGTCGGCAGCACCAGAAGCCGCGGCAGCAGTAATAGCAGTGCGGTCGTGATTGCGAGCGCTATCGGCGCAAGTGCGGCTTTGGTGACGGCTTCGATGCCATAGGCGGGCACCCAGATGGTGACGATTGAGAGCAGGTGAGTCAGGGCACAGACCGTGGCGAAGATCGCGAACAGCCAGAACACGCCGCCAAACATGACCTGGCGCCGCCGCCGCCAGACATAATAGCCGAGTACAAACGCCATGGCGAGAAAGGCGAGGGCGACAGTCGCGTCGGAAACGACATTGAGCCAGATCAATTCCGGCTGCCACGACAGGCACGCGCCACGTGGAGTAAGCGTCGACATGTCCGGAAAAACTCCGAGAAAAAGACTTGCGGGTAATCATTCAAGTTTTTCATCCCCGGTGCAAGCGACGACACGCAAAACGAGTACCGGCGCGGCGCCTCGCGGATCCGTCATTGGTCTGTGTCACCGGGCAGGAAGCAGTCTGCTCAGGCTTCCTGATTTTCAGAAGGCGAAAACGCGGCGCGACGTGACTGTTTGTATGACGTTGCGCCTGCTGTTCGGCGCAAAGACGGCTATTTGTGCAAAGCCGAAATCACTCGTATCCGGCGCATGCGCCCCGCGGCACGACTACAACGGTCGTGCCGCGGGACATCGCTCGCAATGTGCGCGTCAGCAATCAATCATTCGAATTGATCACTTGCACGATCTTCTGGTCGTGCGGATCGACCAGCACGATCTGGTCGCCGATCGCGAGGTATTTGTCGGACGCAAGCTCCGGCCGGCTGCGGGCGAGTTCTTCCGGCACCGGCCGCAGGCTCAGGCACGATGGCCCCGACGATCCGACCGTCGTTGCCGAGCTCAAGGCCGCACGCCTGAGGACCTCCCGCTGCTCGTGCGAAAGCTCGATGCGTCCGCCTTCGGCATAGGCGCCACCGTAGGACCCGCTCTCGGCCGTGAAGCCGCGCTCGGGAATGACGTCGACGACCTCACGGCTCTCGGGATTGATGATGGCCACCTCGTCGTGAATGACCGTGTACTCATAGCCGCGGTATTCCGGCACGACGTCGACAATATCAGGCGGCAGCGGCAGCGGCCTGACCCGCTCCGGCAGCCGTTCGCCGACATCGACGCGGATGTTCACATCGGATCGCGCCCGCTCGAGGTCGCGGTCGCTGCGCAGCCGGTCGAGCACCTGCGTACGCTGGCTGTTGTTGACCTTTGTCGACGCCATTTCACCGCGCGCATTGGACGCGCCCTGCATCTCACCCGCACGACCCTGGGCTTGTTCCCGACTGCTGTTGTCGCGGTTTTGCGCCTGTCCGGTGCCCTCATGCTGACGCGCCTCGCCGGTGGTCTGCCCGGGAGTGGGGCGCGCGGCCTGCTGCTGCGTGGTCGCCGACCCCGGGTGCGAATGCTGCTCGGCCTCCTTGTTTTGCTGCTGGCCCTGTGCAGCATGCTCGGTGCCGTGCTGATGCTGGTTCTGACCGGTCAGGTTCTCCGGCTGCCGGTCATTGCGGCCGATGTGCCCTTGACCAACATCCTGTCCGTGCCTTCCAGACGCGGCGGCCTTGCTGGTGTCGGCAGCCTTGTTCTGCTTGATATCAGCCGTTTTGCCCTGCTCGCGGTTGGGCTCTGATCGCTGCTGCGCTTCGTGTCCGGCACGGCTTTCGTTCGGGCGGTTTTCCGCCGCGCCATTCGGCAATGCGCGCTCGTTGCGTGCGGCGCGGTCTGCACCTTGTCCGATGGTTTGCGTGGCCTCACGAGGCTGATGCCGGTCTTCCGCCTGCGCACGGCCGGCGCCCATCTCATGGGGCCGGCTCGTCTCCGCATGCTCCCGCATTGCGGGCAGCGCTTGGTGCTCACTCCGCTCGCCGAGCGCGCGCTGTTCGCCGGCCGCCGAATGGCCGGCCTCCGGCCGCGCCATATCCGGTCGGGACATCGACGAGCCCTGCCCACCCGGGCCGGACTCGTGCCGGTGCGAATCGGCCATCTGAGCATATGCGCCGCCGCCGGCGGCAAGTGAAAGTGCAATGGCACCTGTAGCAACCGTGGCAATCCAATTCGTCTTCATCGAGGGACCTCCTTCCGCTCCGCTCTCACCGTGAGTGATAACGTCGAAGGTGGCGCAGTGTTGCGCGCTCAAACGCAACCAGCCGGCGCTGGAACCGGTTGTTCGTCGTCGCATTGGAAGGAAGCCAGCGACAGCTCGCGCCAAACTAACCGAGCTGTGGGCGGCGTTGCCTGCCTGGTTGGATCATGCCGCTATCAGACGGATCTGTCGGCGGGTCCGTTGCAGGTACCTCGTCCAAGTCCCGGTCCAGGCTCTCTTCGCGCCGGTCATCCGCGCCCAGAGCGTCGAGGATCGTCCGGAACTCGTCGGGGCTGTCATCGGTTGCGGGGTCAGTCAGCGGCGCGCGCGGCCGCAACACGACCCCGGCGCAAACCAGCGCGATGCCGACGGCAATGAGGGCGATGCCGAGGAGGATCATGGACGTAAGCGCGCAAAGCGCGCGCGCCCTCTCAAGTCCGCGCCTTCAGCTCCCGCCGCTTCTTGGTTGCGGTTCTGAGTGATTTCAGCGGCTCCAGTCGGCTGTTGATGTCGCTCTTTGGCAAATTCTTGAGACGAGCCTGACATTCGCGTTCGCTGATCCGATCGTTAATTCGTTCTCTTTTCTTCATAGCTGAGCCCGTTCCGCTCTCAACAGCAAATTTCGCAACATACTTAAGGACCCGCCCGGTCACCGACATTGGCAATCGCTTCAGGCGCCAATCGCAAGGGGCATGGGAGGAACGGAGTAGGGAAATGCACGAATTGCGACAGCGTGACTGCCTTTGTCGGGAGGCCGGGCGCGCCCAGGCATGCGATCGAGGAACCCGGATCGTCGATCCGCAGACGGCTCGACCTTGATCGCCCGCGCGCCTTTCGGTCATGGCAAACAAATCGTTGACGTGCAGGCCCGGGTTTCGGAAACGTGCTTTATGGTTTGTCTAAGATTTTCGCCTTATCAGAGTGACATGGACAGGCGAGCCACACAGCGCAGGCCGGTACGCAAGCCCGGGATGATCGAATTTCCCGGCGGCGCCTTCAGCTGCATGGTGCAGAATCTATCCGACGTCGGAGCGGCGCTGGATGTGCCTCACTCGGTCGGAATACCCGAGCAGTTCACCTTGATGATCATCGAGCGCGGTGATGCCGTTCGATGTCGCGCCGTCTGGCGCACGGAGCGGCAGATCGGCGTCGCCTTCGAGGCCGCCAGCTAATCGTCTGCTCTCATCTCAACTGCTGTCGAACTGCAGGCTTGCATCGCGGCCAGATCTCCCGTCGCCGAACGTCATGAGCCCTGCGCCTCAGGCTCTCGTCGTCCTCGTTTCACTCACCGTCAATGTGAGAATGCCTTGTTGAACTGCGCGAGGTAGTCGGGGCTGCCATAGGCCCACATGGGCTCCTCACATCGTCGTGGACCCTGGTCGTTCATGCAGGCGAAGCTCCAGGGCGGAGCTGCGATCTCGCGGCCTTCGATCCCGAATCCCTGCAGCCGGCGGCCAGCTGTCGATCGCGCGACGTGTCCTCGATCCCCGCTGTCGGTCGCTCGCAGCTGAGCCGGGACCGGCGTTGCGAGAGATGGCACAAACAGTAGCGCGGCCAAAACAAGGTTGATCTTCATCGTCTGCGTCCCTGATTGCGCCTCGCGCGAACGGAGCGCTGTGCGCGTCTCAAGGCAGGACCGGGATCGGGAGTGGGATATTTCCCGCTCACGCAAACGTTTGGTGATCTCGCAATCCCCTTCCACAACTCATCACGCGCTCGCATGCGGGGAGGTCGCGCTTCGTTGAAAGCACGTGATGAAATATCAGCTGGGCCTGGCCGTTCTTCATACTGGAGTCGAGCGCGTGTTCGGCTTCCGTCATCATATGGAGAATCCAATGACCAGAGTGACGTTCGTGTTGGCCGCGCTGATCGCGGCAGCCGTCTGCACAACGCAAGCCATCGCCGCTCGCAATGAGGTCGCGGCGCGGCACGCCGCGATCAAGGCGCACAGGGGGGTCGTCGAGTGCATGCGGGCGCCAGACGTCGGCGCATTTGCATCCGATCCCTATCCTGTCCCGCCCTGCATGCCGAACACCGCGACCGAGACGTTCCAGTAGCGGCGGCGAGTCGGGCTGGCAGGTCTCGCCAGCCCGGCTGCGCGGGTCATCTGTGCCTGAAACGGAAATGGGAATCGTTGACGCCCGGATCAGCCGAGCCCGTCCACCGCCTTCAGCTCGTCCGCAGCGGTGATGATCGCATCGCGAATTTTCAGGAAAGTCGGCATCAGTGCGTGACGCGAGCCAGTCGAGCTCGCCCCTTGCAACTGATTCGCCCGACGGGCAGAATCAGTGCGCTGTGCGGGCGAGGCCGTGTGCGCGGCGGCTGTTCGGAGCGCAAAACCAGATGCGCGACAGATCGAATTTCGTTTGCAGTTTCAAGCTGATTTGGGTCGTCCAGTCCCTCGCGCAAAAATATTCTTCTTTCGTATTATCGGAAATCGATGTTCACTTCGCCCGTTCCGCGCCGGTACAAGGGGCGTATCGCGATCGTCACGGACGTGGTGCGGAATGCGGTGGACGGGTCGGTGCCACTTGACGAGCGGCACGGATGCGGACGGCGAAGACGCGTGGTCCTGGCGCCCCAAAGGCTGGCGCTCAAGCTCGCGATGATGCGCAAGCGCATCACGCGGGTGACGGTGGCAATCGGCAAGGTTCACCGAGGAGAGCGCGCCATAAGCCGTAAACCATCGCGCAGGGAAGGCCGGTTGACACCGCCTGTACCTGTGGTCGACGCGCGCTTTGCGCAAATTTTTTTGCGCGGCGGCACCGGGTGCATGCGGCCACCCGGCCTTCCCTGCGCCCTTGTCGTTGATCGAGGGCGGATCGACAAAGCAAAGCTCGGGCGAAACGCGCCGCGAGAATGCACAGGCGTGTCGCGGTCGTTGTTGCGAATAATGGACCTAAGCGCGATGCTCATTGTGGTGCCCTCTCCCACAAGGGGCGAGGGCACATCAATGCGCAGCTCGGTATTGCTGGCGGCTCAGCTCGCGGCTTCCAGCCGGACTTCCGTCAGCAGCCGCATTGCGGCGTCGGCGTCCATTGGTTCGCCGAAGGCAAAGCCCTGGGCGAATTCGCAGCCCAATTGATAGAGCTCGACGGCATCGGAATCCGTCTCGGCGCCTTCGGCGACGACGTCCATGCCGAGGTCGTGGGCGAGCGCGATGATGGACTTGAGGATCACCGGGCGCGTGCCGCGGCTGGTGGTGCGCACGAAGGACTGGTCGATCTTGATGGTGTCGAACGGGAAGCGTTGCAGGTAGGCCAGCGAGGAATGGCCGGTGCCGAAATCGTCGAGCGAGAGACCCGTGCCGAGCTCGCGGATGCGGGTCAGCATTTGCGCGGCGTGCTCGGGGTTCTCCATCACAAGCGATTCCGTCAATTCGAGCTTCAGCGTGCCGCGGGCGACGGAGGAGCGCGACAGCACGGTGCGGATGTCGTGGATCAGATCGTGGCGGAGCAATTGCCGCGAGGAGACGTTGACGGAGGCGAAGATCGGGTCGCGGGAGCGCATCGCGCGCTGCCAGATCGACAATTGCCGCGCGGTCTGGTCGAGCACGAAGGTGCCGAGATCGACGATCAGGCCGATCTCCTCGGCGACGGTGATGAACTCGATCGGCGACATCCGCCCGAGCTTGGGATGATCCCAGCGCGCCAGGGCCTCGAAGCCGGCGATGGAGCGATCCTCCAGCCGCACGATCGGCTGGTAGAGGATGGAAATCTCGCCGCGCTCGATGGCGCGACGGAGCTCGCTCTCGAGCGTCAGGCGGTCGGTCTTGCGCGCCCGCATCGCGGGCTTGTACACGTCGATACGGTCGCCGCCGATGCGCTTGGAGTGATACATCGCAAGCTCCGCATCCTTGATGATCTCCTCGGAGAGCTGCGTCTGCGGATCGGACAACGCGAGCCCAATGGAGGCGGTGAGGAAGATCTCGCGGTCGTTGAAGGCGATCGGCGCGCGGATGGTCTTGCGGATGGTCTCGGCAAAGGCGGTGATGCGCGCCGGCTCCTGTTCAGAGAGCAGGATCAGGCCGAACTGGTCGCCGGCCATGCGCGCCAGCGTGTCCTGCGGCTTGAGGATGCGGGTGAGGCGGCGGGCAAGCGTCAGCAGGATGGAATCGCCAACCGCGATGCCGACGGAGTCATTGACCTGCTTGAAACGGTCGAGATCGATCACCATCAGCGTCGGCCGCAAGCTCGGCATGGTCTTGGCGAAGGTCGCGACCGCATTGAGGCGATCGAGGAACAGCCTGCGGTTCGGCAGTCCCGTGAGATTGTCATGCACGGAATCGTGCAGCATGCGCTCTTCGGCGTTGCGGATCTCGGTGACGTCGGTGAGCGTGCCGACCACGCGCGAGACCTCGCCGTCGGAGCCGACCACGGGGCGCGCCTTGAGCGCAAACCACATGAAATGGCCGTCCGGGGTGCGCAGCCGGAAATCCTGCACCAGGCGGCCGCGGCGCTGGTCGAGCACGCTGTCGAGCGCGGCGCGGAAGCGGTCCTGGTCGAGCGGATGCAGCACCTCCAGCCATTTCGCGGCGGGACCTTCCAGGGTGCCGCGCTTGAGGCCGAGCAGATGCTCGGTTTCCGGGCTGGTGAAGACCTTGTCGGCGGAGACGTCCCAGTCCCAGATCAGATCGCCCGAGCCGGTCAGCGCCAGTGCGCGGCGCTCGACATCGGAGACGATGCCGGTCGAGGCGCCGCCGCCGGCGAAGGCGTGCTGCATGACGGTGAAGCCGATCAGCATCACGATCAGCACCAGGCCGCCGAGCAGCGCGGGGCCAACGATGTCGTTGGTGACGGAGCCGGCGATGGTCATGCCGGCCGCGACCACCCAGACCACCAGGAGGAACCAGGTCGGGATCAACAGCACGGCGCGATCAAAGCCGTGGGTCGAGAGATAGACGATCAGCGCAAAGCCGGCGAAGGCGATCATCACCAGCGACATGCGCGCGATGCCGGAGGCGACCGCCGGATCGAACAGAGCGAGCGCGACCAGCGACCCCAGGAAGAACAGCCAGCCCAGCGTGATGTGCGAATAGCGCACATGCCAGCGGCTGAGATTGAGATAGGCGAACAGGAACACCAGCAGCGTCGCGGCGAGAATCGCTTCGCCCGCCGCGCGCCAGACGCGCTCGGCGTTGTTCGACATGTCGAGCACCTTGCCCCAGAAGCCGAAGTCGACGCCGATATAGACCAGCACGGCCCAGGCGAGTGCAGCCGCCGCCGGGAACATGATGCTGCCCTTCACCACGAACAGGATGGTGAGCACCAGCGCGAGCAGGCCGGAGATGCCGATCACGATACCCTGGTAGAGGGTGAAGGAGTTGACCTTGTCCTTGTAGGCGTCGGGCTCCCACAGATAGAGCTGCGGCAGCTTGTCCGTGCGCAGCTCGGCGACGAAAGTGATGACGGAGCCGGGGTCGAGGGTGATGCGGAAGACGTCGGCGGTCGGGCTCTCCACGCGGTCGGGGCGGTCGCCGGTCGAGGGCGTGATGGTCGCGATGCGCGACAGGCCGAGGTCGGGCCAGAGCAGGCCGGAGCCGACCACGCGGTAATGCGGGGCGACGATCAGGCGGTCGAGCTGGTCGTCGGTGTTGTTGGCAAGCGCAAACACCACCCAGTTCTGGCCGCCCTCGCGGGCGCGCACCTCGATGCGGCGAACGATGCCGTCGGTGCCGGGCGCGGTGGAGACCTGGACGCGGTCGCTGTCGCTGTGCAGATGCTCGAGCACCCCGGTGAGGTCGATAGCGGGCGCGTCACCGCGCACGCTGACAGCGTCGAGCGCTTGTGCCGGCGAAGCCGCGACAACAATCATGAGGCCCAGCGCAAGCAGCGCCAGGCACCTGATCAGACGCAATGTCAGTTCTCCGCGTTCGACGCTTATGTCGATGTGACAAGAGTTAAAGCTGGAGACGCAACCCCGACCCCGGAGCAAATGCGTTCGTGTGGTGAACGATCATTGCCACGAACGCGAAAGAAATCAAAGACTTTCCGGATGGCGAGAGTTTATCCGGAATTAGACTCGCAACACAATTTTGCCAATATGTTCGGAGGTCTCCATGCGCCGGTGTGCGTCGGCGGCCTTTTCCAGTGGAAAGCTCGAATCCATCAGCGGTTTGACGCGTCCGTCGCGCAAAAACGGCATCGCCCTGGCCTCGATTGCGGCGACCATCGCCGCTTTGTCCGCGTTACTACGGGGGCGCAAGGTCGAGCCGGTATGGGTCAGCCGCTTCACCATCAACCGGGTGAAATTGACGGTCGACTTCGCCCCGCCGAGGAAGGCGATCTGGACGATGCGTCCGTCGAAGGCGGCGGCGTCAAAATTGCGCTCGATATAGTCGCCACCAACCATGTCGAGAATGACATTGGCGCCCTGACCTGCGGTTGCAGCCTTCACCCCGGCGACGAAATCCTCGCTTCTGTAGTTGATGGCGCGATCGGCCCCGAGCTTGAGGCAGGCGTCGGCCTTGTCGTCGGAGCCGACGGTGACGATCACCTTGGCGCCGAAGGCCTTGGCAAGCTGGATGGCCATGGTGCCGATTCCCGAGGAGCCGCCATGGATCAGAAGCGACTCGCCGGCCTTCAGCGCGCCGCGCTCGAACACATTGTGCCAGACCGTCATCAGGGTTTCCGGCGTGGCGCCGGCTTCCTCGATCGAGAACGAAGGCGGCACCGCCATCGCCTGGGCGTCCTTGGCAATGCAATATTGGGCATAGCCGCCGCCGGCCACCAGCGACATCACCTTGTCGCCGAGCTTATGCTTTTTGGCGTCCCTGCCGAGCGCGACGACTTCACCCGCGACTTCCAGCCCCGGCAGGTCGGACGCGCCGGGCGGCGGTGGATAGGAACCGGAGCGCTGCGAGACGTCGGGGCGGTTGACGCCGGCGGCCTCGACCTTGATCAGGATCTCGTCGGGACCGGGCTGTGGCACGGGGCGCGTTTCGGGGATGAGCACCTCCGGACCGCCGGGCTTGGAGATGGCGACAACGGTCATTTGCGCAGGCAGCTTTTCCATGGTTTGTCCTTCGGAAACGCTCTTGAATGGGTCGCTTTGATTAGCCAGCCGGGGGTCTCAAGGCAACCGTTCTGGCAACCGCTTCGAGGGCTTAAGGAAAAGGAGGAGCGCGATGGCGAGCGAGGACGACGATCGGCCGCGCAAGAAGATAAGTCACGAGATCGGGCAGGATCTGTCGCTGTTGTCGGTCGAGGAATTGGGCGAGCGCATTGCACTCTTGGAATCCGAGATCGTGCGGCTGAAGGAGGCGCAGGCCAAAAAGCGCGCCTCGCGCGAGGCGGCCAACAGCGTCTTCAAGTCGTGAGCTATGCCTGGATCGGATTTGGATCGGATTATGTTGCAGTGCCGCTCGGTCAATGGCCGACATGGCTAACGCAGCTTAAAAAATGCGCGCCATTTACGATCGATTAAGCTTTCAGGTTTATGACTGGCATCGTCCTCGTTTGGACACCGAGTGGCTCCTGTCCACTCTGTTTGACGCCTCCCTGTTATCAACTTTCAAAGCCGCCGGATTCGGCGGCTTTTTTTTGCCCGTCGGGCAATTGTGCCGATTCCGCACGCCCACGCCGATGTCGCGGGACGGCGCCCCACCGGTCGTAAACCTTAAATTCCCTTGTCACTGGACTCTCCGCGAACGGCGCGCAATGATTTGTTCATCATAAGCCGGCGGGTAAACGCCGGCCAGCGTGCACCAGTTGCGTTAAGAGGCGTTAACCATGTCCGAGCGTTCGCACAGCGACAGCCACCTGGTTCAATTCAGCGAGCGGCTCACCAATTCGGCGGCGTTCAGCAACCTGTTCCGGGAAGGCATGGACCTCGTCGAGGAGACTGCCGCCTATCTCGACGGCGCCGGCCGTACCGAGGCCAAGGCGCTGGATCGCGCGGTCAGCCTCACTTACGCCACCGAAAGCATGCGGCTGACCACGCGGCTGATGCAGCTCGCCTCCTGGCTGCTCCTGCATCGCGCGGTCAAGGAAGGCGAGATGACGCTGGTCCAGGCCAACCGGGAAAAGACCAAGGTCAAGCTCTCAGCCTCCGATCCGGGCCCCGTCGACATGCTCGAGAAATTGCCGCAGCAGCTGCAGGACCTGATCGCCCGCTCGATGAGCCTGCAGGCCCGCGTGCGCCGGCTCGACAACACCATTCACGCCGGCACCGCCGAGCGCACCGCCATCGGCAACCCCTTGGTGCCGCAGCTCAACGCGCTGAAGGCCGCGTTCGAGCAGTAAGCGCTCTCATCTCGCGCACCGTCTCCACCTGCTCCGTCATTCCGGGGACGGTGTCCCAAACAAAAACGCCCCCGCGAAAGCGCAGGGGCGTCGTCGGCTTGCGCAGATCGCGCAGGCTGAAAGGGGATCAATCCTTCTTGAGGAAGCCCGAGAACTTCTTCTGGAACCGGGAGACACGACCGCCGCGGTCGAGAATCTGCTGCGCACCGCCGACCCAGGCGGGGTGCGACCTGGGGTCGATGTCGAGGTGCAGCTTGTCGCCTTCCTTGCCCCAGGTGGAGCGGGTCTGGTACTCGGTGCCGTCGGTCATTACGACCGTAATGGTATGATAATTCGGGTGAATTTCGGCTTTCATGGCATATCCTGGTGGGCGCGGCGCGCCTGTCTTCGGTCTAAAATGTCACGGAATTGGCGGCTCTATACCGCATGAAACCCGCCAAAACAAGCCGACGACCTATGTATCTTCCCGGATTTGCCAGCCTCCTCCGGGGGGCCTATCTCGGTCGCAAGGCATAACGGATCAGATCGCATGAGTGCAGTGGAACGGCTGGACCAGGGGCAGAGCGGGTTAGTGCCGCAACCGGACGAGGCGGCGGCGCAGGCTCTTTCGATAGACGAGGCCTCGTCCGAGCGACGGTCGAAGCTTCGCCCGCTGCTGGCGCTCGCGCCCTATGTCGCCCGCTATCGCGGCCGCGCGATTCTGGCTTTGATCGCGCTGACGGTGGCTGCCATCACCACCCTGCTGGTGCCGGTCGCGGTGCGCAGGATGATCGACTTCGGCTTCACGCCGAAGGGCATTGCGCTGATCAACAGCTATTTCAGCGTGATGATCGCGGTGGTCGCGGTGCTCGCGCTCGCCAGCGCCTCCCGCTACTATCTCGTGATGACCATCGGCGAGCGCATTGTCGCCGATTTGCGCCGCGACGTGTTCGCGCATCTGATCTCGCTCTCGCCGTCCTTCTTCGATTCCGCCCGCTCCGGCGAGTTGATCTCGCGGCTCACGGCGGACACGACCCAGATCAAGTCTGCGGCCGGCGCCTCCGTCTCGATCGCGCTTCGCAACCTGCTGCTGTTCTTCGGCGCCGCCACCATGATGGTGGTGACGAGCCCGCGGCTCTCCGGCTTCGTGCTGCTGGCGATTCCGCTCATCGTGCTGCCGCTGGTTGCATTCGGCCGCTGGGTGCGGCGGCTGTCGCGCAATGCGCAGGATACGCTGGCGGATGCCAGCGCCTATGCCTCCGAGCTGGTCGGCGCCATCCGTACCGTACAGGCCTATACCGGCGAGAAGCTCGCCAACAGGCGCTTCGGCCAGGCCGTCGAAGGCGCCTACCAGGCGGCGCGGGTCTCGACCCAGGCGCGCGCGGTGCTGACCGCCATCATCATTTTCATCGTCTTCACCAGCGTGGTCGCGATCCTCTGGGTCGGCTCGCATGACGTGCTGACGGGGGCCATCAGCCCGGGCCGGCTCGGCCAATTCCTGCTGTATGCGGCCTTCGCCGCCGCCGGCCTCGGCCAGCTGAGCGAAGTCTGGGGCGAGGTTTCGGCCGCCTCCGGCGCCGCAGAGCGCTTGTTCGAGATCCTGCGCGTGCGGCCCGATATCATCGCGCCCGCCGCACCCGTTGCGCTGCCGTCGCCTGTGCGCGGCGATGTCGGGTTCGACAAGGTCTCGTTCGCCTATCCGGCGCGGCGCGATATTCCCGCTGTCGAGCAGGTGTCGTTCTCGGTCCGCCCCGGCGAAAAGGTCGCGATCGTCGGGCCGTCGGGCGCCGGCAAGAGCACGCTGTTCCACCTGCTGCTGCGCTTCTACGATCCCGTGTCCGGCACGATCTCCTTCGACGGCGTGCCGATCAAGTCCGCCGATCCCGAAAGCTTCCGCAGCCAGATCGCGCTGGTGCCGCAGGACCCGGTCGTGTTTGCCGCCAGCGCGCGCGACAACATCCGCTTCGGCCGGCCGGAGGCCAGCGATGCCGAGGTCGATCGCGCCGCGGAGCTTGCCCACGCGACCGAATTCATCCGACGCCTGCCTGGCGGCTTCGAGGCCCAGCTCGGCGAGCGCGGCGTGACGCTATCCGGCGGCCAGCGCCAGCGCATTGCCATTGCGCGCGCCATCCTGCGCGACGCACCGCTGCTGCTTTTGGACGAAGCCACCTCCGCACTCGACGCCGAAAGCGAGACGCTGGTGCAAACCGCGCTGGAAGAATTGATGCGCCACCGTACCACGCTGGTGATCGCGCACCGCCTCGCCACAGTGCTGTCCTGTGACCGCATTCTGGTCATGGACCAGGGCCGCATCGTCGAGCAGGGCACGCACGCCTCGCTGGTTGCGGAGAACGGCCTCTATGCGCGGCTGGCGCGGCTGCAGTTCGAAGGGGTGTAGCGCACCGTCATTCCGGGGCGGTCCGATAGGACCGAGCCCGGAATCTCGAGATTCTGGGTTCGGTGCTGCGCACCGCCCCGGAATGACGGCGATCACCGCTCCGTCAGCTTCAGCTCGATGCGGCGGTTGCGGCGGTAGGCTTCCTCGGTGTTGCCGGGGTCGATCGGCTGGAATTCCGCAAAGCCGGCGGCAACCAGGCGCTGCGCGGGCACGCCGAGCGAGATCAGATACTGCACCACCGAGATGGCGCGCGCCGACGACAGCTCCCAGTTCGACTTGAACAAGGGATTGTTGGTGATCGGCCGCACGTCGGTGTGACCGTCCACGCGCAGGACCCAGGCAATTTCACCCGGGATCTGCTTGTCGAGATCGATCAGCGCGCTGGCGACCTTGTCGAGCTCGGACTTGCCCTCGGGCAGCAGCGTCGCCTGTCCGGTGTCGAAGAAGACTTCCGACTGGAACACGAAGCGGTCGCCGACGATGCGGATATCAGGCCGGTTGCCGAGAATGGCGCGCAACCGTCCGAAGAACTCGGAGCGGTAGCGTGACAATTCCTGGACCCGCTGCGCCAGCGCCACGTTCAGCCGTTGGCCGAGATCGGCGATCCGGGTCTGCGATTCCTTGTCGCGCTTCTCGGAGGCATCCAGCGCCTCTTCCAGTGCCGCGAGCTGCCGCCGCAGCGCGCTGATCTGCTGGTTCAACACCTCGATCTGCGCCAGCGCGCGGGCCGAGACCTGTTTCTCGGATTCCAGCGCCTTGTTGAGCTGCGTCGCCCGGCCCTCGGCGTCATTCCCGGCATTGGCGAGGCCCTCATAGAGCCCCTTGACGCGATCGCGCTCGGCCACCGCCGACGCAAGTCCGGCCTTGAGCGAAGCGAGCTGATCGTCGAGCGAGAGCTTGCCGAGCTTCTCCAGCGATAATGCCTCGCTCAATTGCGCGATCTTGGCATTGAGCTCTTCCAGCGCCTTGTCCTTGCCGGTGACCTCCTGGGACAGGAAGAACTGCACCACCAGAAACACCGACAGCAGGAACACGATCGAGAGCACCAGCGTCGACAGCGCGTCGACAAAGCCGGGCCAGTAATTGAATGCGGACTCGCGCCGCGCACGTGCAAGCGCCATTGCGGTCTCTTTTCTCTGCTCAGGTGTGCGATCCACCTCTCCCATAGGGAAAGGTCGGATTGCTTCGCAATCCGACCTCTCCCTGCTGGGGAGAGGTGAACCGAACACGGCCGGCTGGCCGTGTTCTGCTCATGCTTAACTCTTCTCGGGCTGGCGGGCGAGCCGCTCGAGCAGCCGCTTGATGTCGCGGTTCTGCTCGCCCTGGCTGTCGGCCCATTCCCGGATCATCTGTTGCTCGGTCCGCATATGCGCAACCAGGCCCTGGATCGCTTCCGCCAGATTCGCCATGGCCTGCGCGGTGTGGCGGCCGCCGCCTTCATCCACGGCCGAGCGAAGCCGTTCCAGGGCGCCCGCGATATCGCCGCCCATGGCGGGGCCATCACTGCCATATTGGCGCACGGTGGTCGCAAGCCAGTCCTCGAGATCGGTGTAGAAGCGGTTCTGCGCCTGGCTCGATTGCAGATCGAGAAAGCCGAGGATCAGCGAGCCGGCAAGGCCGAACAGCGAGGACGAGAACGAAATGCCCATGCCGCCGAGCGGGGCGGCCAAGCCCTCCTTCAGTGTATCGAACAGAGCGCCGGCATCGCCCCCGACCTTCAAGCCGTCGATCACCTTGCCGACCGAGCCCACGGTCTCGATCAGGCCCCAGAAGGTGCCGAGCAGGCCGAGAAACACCAGAAGCCCGGTCATGTAGCGGGAGATGTCGCGCGCCTCGTCGAGGCGGGTGGCGATGGAATCGAGCAGGTGCCGCATGGTCTGCTGCGAGATCGTGATCCGCCCGGTGCGCTCGCCGCCGCCGCCGAGGATCGCCGCCATCGGCGCCAGCAGCGTGGGGTGGCGGTCCATCGCGAGCCCCGGATCGGCAATGCGGAAATTATTCACCCAGGCGACCTCCGGATAGAGCCGGATCACCTGCCGGAATGCCAGGATGATGCCGATCAAAAGCACGATGCCGATCAGGGCGTTGAGGCCGGGATTGGCAAAGAAGGCCAGCACGATCTGCTTGTAGAGGACGACCGCGACCAGCGCGCACAGCACCAGGAACACCAGCATGCGCACCAGGAAGATCCGGGGCGACGACAGCTTGTTCAGGTCGATCTCCATGGCGGAGCGGGGAGAGGGGCCGGCAGGCATTCTGCTATCCATGACGAGGAACCGGTATCACGCCGCACTATGGCACAGCGGCGGCTGGAAAAAAGCGGCCATTACCGACTTTCATGGCGCGACAATGGTCAGGGCGGAAAAAAGCGCGGGCACTCCTCCTTGCCATTGCTTGCAGCTTCTCCGCCTGGATTAGCGCAAGATCTCACCATCACACGCGGCGGAATGACGCCTCTCACAATGCGGTGAGGCCAGAAAAGCTTTGCTCGCTCAGCATGTTCCCTGCGGTGTGACAATCCGTCCGTGTGGCAATGGGCCGCCCGCCGCTGCATTGCGTTGCAACACATGAATGCGGAGGAGATCCTTGGCTACAATGTCTGCAACAATCGCGGACAGCTGGTGCCGTTCTCGGCGTTTGCCTCCATCGAATGGTCGAAGGGGCCGACGCAGATCGCAGGCTTCAACTATTATCCCGCCATCCGCATCAGCGGCGAGGCCAAGCCTGGCTACATGTCGGGCGATGCGATCGCCGAAATGGAGCGGCTTGCCGGCAAGCTGCCGGCCGGCTTCGGCTATGAATGGGCCAGGTCAATCGCTGCAGGAAAAGCTTTCGGGCTCGCCGGCGCCGTTCCTGCTTGGACTTTCGGTGCTGGTGGTGTTCCTGTGCCTGGCCGCGCTCTATGAAAGCTGGACCATTCCGCTTGCGGTGCTATTGACGGTGCCGCTCGGCGTCACCGGCGCGGTCGCTGCCGCCACGCTGCGCGACTTGCCGAACGAAGTCTATTTCACCGTCGGCCTGATCACCATCATCGGCCTCGCCGCCAGGGATGCCATCCTGATCATCGAATTCGCAAAGGACCTGCGGGCGAAAGGCAAGCCGCTGGTCGAGGCGACGGTGGACGCATGTTCATTGCGCTTCCGCCCCATCCTGATGACCGGCCATGCCTTCGTCTGCGGCGTGCTGCCGATGGCCATCGCCCACGGCGCCGGCGGCGCCAGCCAGCAGGCGCTCGGCACAGTCGTGATGGGCGGCATGATCGCGGTGGTCGTGCTCGCACCGCTGATGGTGCCGGTGTTCTTCGTCTCGGTGCAACGCGTGCTCGCGCGCGATCGGGAGGGGGTGAGGGAGAAGAAAGCGAAGGCGGATGGGCTCCGGCTTCCGGAGCCGCAGAAGCCGTAGGTTGGGCGACCGTGGTCGAAGCGCGAACCCGCTCTATCACCGTCACGCTGAGGTGCCCGCGTCAGCGGGCCTCGAAGGGCGACGGCCCGGGAGCAGCAGCGGGGCCGTTCATCCTTCGAGGCTCGCTGTCTCGCGCCTCAGGATGACGGGGCGAGTTTGGTGCGCGCTACTTCCCCGCCGCCTGCAAAATCTTCAGCAGCTCGCCGTGCACATATTCATTGCCGCACACGACATGCCCGGTCGACACTGCGTCGTCCTTGCCTTCGACGCCTGACATGGTGCCGCCGGCTTCGCGGACCAGGATCTGGCCTGCGGCGACATCCCAGGGCGAGAGGTCGCGCTCCCAGAAGCCGTCGAGGCGGCCGGCGGCGACATAGGCGATGTCGAGCGCGGCGGCGCCGAAGCGGCGTAGCCCCGCGACCTTGTTCTGCAGCGCGCCCATCTCGGCGAGGAACTGAGTGTGGTCGCCGCGCCCGATGTGCGGCAGGCCGCAGCCGATCACGCATTCGTTGAGCTGGCGCCGTCCGGCGACGCGCAGCCGCTGGTCGTTGAGGAACGCGCCTTTGCCGCGCTCGCCGATGTAGAGCTCGTCATTGGCGGGATTATAGATCACGCCGGCGATGATGGTGTCCTCGCGCTGCAAGCCGATCGAGATCGCGAATTGCGGGATGCCGTGCAGGAAGTTGGTGGTACCGTCGAGCGGGTCGACGATCCAGGTGTGGCTCTTGTCGGTGCCCTCGCGCGCACCGCCTTCCTCGCCGAGAAAGCCGTAGCCGGGACGGGCCTTGGAGAGGTCGGTGTAGAGCATCTCCTCGGCGCGCTTGTCGGCGAGCGAGACGAAGTTTGCCGGTCCCTTCAGCGATACCTGCAGATGCTCGATCTCGCCGAGATCGCGCTTCAAGCTGCGGCCGGCGCGGAGCGCGGCCTTGACCATGACGTTGATGAGGGCTGAATGCTGCATGAACTCGGCTTGATGAACTCGGCCTGATGAAACTCGGCTTGGACTGTCTGGCTGGATGAGGATGTGCGTGCCCTGCCGAGGAGCCCACGTCAAGGTGGGTTATTTGGTGGCGGTTGCCGCCGCGGGTGTCAGGGTGCTCGGCGTGCCATTGGATGCGGTGTTGGGCAGGGCGACCGTGCCAAGCCAGAGCTTGGCCGCCCTTTCGCCCTTGGCGCGCTCGTCCGGGCTCAGATTGGCAAACTTTTCATCGAGTTGCACATCGCCCTTGCCGGCAGTCTTCGCGATCAAATGCCACTTCAGTGCCTCGGCCTTGTCCATCGGGGTGCCCGAACCGTAGAACAGGACCCAAGCCAGCCGGTTTTGCGCGATCGGGTTGCCCTGCTTGGCGGCCTTGCGCAACAGCTCAACCGCCGCGGGGATGTTCCTGGGCGTGCCGGTGCCATTGTAGAGCGCGATGGCATATTCGACCTCGGCATCGGAATTTTCGGCGAGCGAGGCGGCCTGCAACAGCTGCACCGCCTTCTCCATATCCTTCGGGACCCCGGTGCCCTCCTTGTAGAAGGTCGCGAGCGCATATTGCGCCTCTGGATTGCCCTCGTCGGCGGCCATCCTGAGCAGCTCGGCGGAGCGACGGACGTCCTGCGGCAGGGTTTGTCCATCGAGATAGAACAGCGCCAGATTATAGGCCGCCTTGGCTTCGCCGAGTTTGGCGGACGAGGCGAGCAGCTTCACGGCCTCCTGCTTGTCAGTCGGGCCGCCGCGGCCCGCGATCCGCATCATCGCAAGCTCCAGCATGGCTTCGCGGTCGCCGGCATCGCTGGCGCGCTTGTACCAATCCACGGCCTTGGCATAGTCGCGCTTGACACCGAGGCCATTGGAATAGAGCACGCCGAGCATGGTCATGGCGTGGATGTCGCCGCCCTCGGCGCGGGGGGTCGCAAGCTCGCGGGCGGTTTTGTACAGGCCGCGCTGATAGGCGGCGTAGACCAGGTCGACGTTGGGGTCATCGGACGCCGGCGTGGCTGCGGCAGCCGGTGCAGCCGGGGTCGCGGGCTTGGCCTGGGCTGCGGGGGCCGCCAGCGCGGCCGGCTTCTTGACCATATGCGGCTTGGCCTTTTCCGGCTGCCTGGACTCGACGGGCCGGGTCTCGGCGGGTTTGGACTCGGCCGGCCTGGTGGCCGGCGGCTGGACCGCCGGCGGCGTCAGCGAAACCTGCGCCGCGGCGCTCGTCGCGGAGAGCAGCGTGACAGCCAGGATCGATATTGCGTGCGACGTCTTCATCGTCTTTCGAATTACCCGCTTAACCTTTGCGCCGCTTTGGCAGCTTTGGAGGCGCTGGCATAGGCCTGGCGCATCACCTGGTCCAGATCGGCCAACGCCGCAGTCGGGCCACGTTGATCGGTCCAAACGAGATCGTCGACCAGGACGAAATCGGCGCCGGCCATCACGAACTCCGAGACTTCCTCGCGCGTGGTGGCATAGCCGACGCAGGGCGGCTCGAACAGCTCCGCCCACCAGGACAGGCGCTCGGCAATCGCTTCCGGCGACGGCCGCTTGCCCTCCGCGTCCGGCTCCCCGAACAGCACATAATCGGCGCCGCGCTCGCCGGCGATCATGGAATCGTGGCGTGTGATGAGGCCGCCGACGCCCGCGATGCGATCGGGCTTGAGGCTCGGCAAGGCCTCATCCAGCGCCGCGGTGCCATTGAGATGGGCGCCATCGGCCCCGCCACGCGCAACCAACTCGACATGGCCGTCGAGCAGCAGGGCTGCGCCGCCCGCCTGCACCACCGGCGCGATCACCTTGACGCTGGACGTCATGCTGCGCGGGTCGGTCTCTTTCAGCCGCAACAGCACAGCCGCGATGTCGGCGGTCACGAACAGCGCCGGCAGCTGTGCGATGAACCGATCGGGATCGTCGATGGCAGGCGTCGCGAGATAGAGCCGCGGCGCCGGCCGCACGGGAGCGGATTTGCTGGACAATCTAGGCCGCCTTCTTTTCCAGATCGGCGGCCCATTCGCCCTTGCTCGCCAGCGCATTCATGCGGGCGCGGTGGGTGAAGGCGCGCTGGCCGGCGGCAACATTCTCCGCCTTGCCCGACCACGCTTTCTGCGGCGCGGCCTGCAGCGCGCGGCCGTAGGAGAAGGTGAGCGGCCAGGGCAGGGGCCCGAGCTTGTGCATGGCGTTGAGATGCGCGGTCGCCTCTTCGTCCGACTGCCCGCCGGAGAGAAAGGCGATGCCGGGCACGGCCGCCGGCACGCAAGCCTTGAGCAGCCGCACGGTCTTTTCCGCGACCTCTTCGACAGAGGCTCGCTTTGGACACTTCTTGCCGGAGACGGCCATGTTCGGCTTGAGCACCATGCCTTCCAGCTCGACGCGCTGCATGCGCAGCTCCTGGAAGGTCTTGTTGAGCACGGTTTTGGTCACCTCATAGCAGCGCTCGATATCGTGATCGCCGTCCATCAGGACTTCCGGCTCGACGATCGGCACGATCTGCGCGGCCTGGCACAGCGCGGCATAGCGCGCCAGCGCATGCGCATTGACGTGGATCGCGGTCCGGGTCGGGATGCCAGCGCCGATGTCGATCACCGCGCGCCATTTGGCAAAGCGCGCGCCGCGCTCGTAATATTTCGGCAGCCGCTCCGTGAGCTTGTCGAGACCTTTTGTCACGAGCTCGCCGGGGCAGGCGGGCAGCGCCATCGTGCCCTCATCGACCTTGATGCCGGGAATGGCGCCCGACTGCAGGATCAGTTTGACCAGCGGCGTGCCGTCCTTTGCATTCTGCCAGATCGTCTCGTCATAGAGGATCACGCCCGACACATATTTGCTCATCGCCTCCGTGGAGCGGAACAGCATTTCGCGATAGTCGCGGCGGCTCTCTTCGGTGGATTCGACGTTGATGGCGTCGAAACGCTTCTTGATGGTGCCCGAGGACTCGTCGGCGGCCAGTATACCCTTGCCCGGCGCGACCATGGCGCGGGCGACCTTGTTGAGTTCACTGAGGTTCATTGCATCCTCCGAGGCACGGGGCTTTACGACCAAAACCCCGTCTTTTGACGCGTTTTCCTTGAAAGCGCAGGTCAAAAGCCGGCCTGCACTTGCCCGGGAAAATAGACGGTTCTCGGGCAAGCGAAAGAGGATGTTCGTCGCAGGGTTAGCACCCCGGGGGTTCCACGGATGTCCCGATTTCGGTCGTCATCACCCGCGAAAGCGGGTGATCCAGTACGCCGTGGCCTTTCGGCTCAAGCACTGCCGTCTCTGGAATACCGGGTCGTCCGGTCGAGCCGGACGATGACAGCGTGGAGACGGACGGAGCCGCAAGCGGGCCTTTATGCCACCTTCGGATCAAGCTCGCCCTTGGCGTAGCGCTTGGCCATTTCCGCCGTGGTCAGGACCTTCTTGATCTTGCTGGCCTGGCCGGCGGTATTGAACTCCTGCAGGCGCTGCTTGCAGAGCTTGGTCATCGCCTCCATCGCCGGCTTCAGATATTTCCGCGGATCGAACTCCTCCGGGTGCTCCGTCAGCACCTTGCGGATCTGGCCGGTCATGGCCATGCGGTTGTCGGTGTCGATGTTGATCTTGCGCACGCCGTTCTTGATGCCGCGCTGGATCTCGGAGACCGGCACGCCCCAGGTCGGCTTCATCTTGCCGCCGTTGGCATTGATGATCTCCTGCAGATCCTGCGGCACCGAGGAGGAGCCGTGCATGACGAGATGCGTGTTCGGCAGCTTGCGGTGGATCTCCTCGATCACATGCATGGCCAGGATGTCGCCGTCGGGCTTGCGGGTGAATTTGTAGGCGCCGTGCGAGGTGCCCATCGCAATCGCGAGCGCATCGACCTTGGTCTCCTGGACGAATTTCACCGCCTCGTCCGGATTGGTCAGCAGCTGGTCATGGGAGAGCTTGCCTTCCGCGCCATGGCCGTCTTCCTTGTCGCCCATGCCGGTCTCGAGCGAGCCGAGCACGCCGAGTTCGCCCTCGACCGAGATGCCGCCGAGATGGGCCATGTCGGTCACCGTCTTGGTGACGCCGACATTGTAATTCCAGTCACCAGGGGTCTTGCCGTCGGCTTTCAGCGAGCCGTCCATCATGACGGAGGTGAAGCCGGACTGGATCGCGGTCATGCAGGTCGCCGGCTCGTTGCCGTGGTCGAGATGCACGCAGACCGGGATCTGCGGATAGATCTCGGTCACCGCGTCCATCATGTGACGAAGCATCACGTCATTGGCGTAGGAACGGGCACCGCGCGAGGCCTGGATGATCACGGGTGCATCAACCTCGGAGGCTGCCGCCATGATCGCCAGCGCCTGTTCCATGTTGTTGATGTTGAAGGCCGGCACGCCGTAGTCGTGTTCCGCCGCATGATCCAGCAATTGACGCAACGTAATGCGTGCCATTGGTCATTTTCTCCGCTTATTGAGGGCTTTATTCGCCCGCTAATCTCTATTGGTTGAACTTAACGCACTTTCAAAACTTCAACGCCCGGCAGCGGTTTCCCTTCCATCCATTCAAGAAACGCGCCGCCAGCCGTGGACACATAGCTGAAATCTGAGGCAACGCCGGCCTGGTTCAGCGCCGCCACGGTGTCGCCGCCGCCGGCGACGGAGAGCAGTTTCTTCGCCTTGGTGCGCTCGGCCGCATGCCTGGCGGCTGCCATGGTGCCGCGGTCGAATGGCGTCAGCTCGAAGGCGCCGACCGGTCCGTTCCAGACCAGTGTCGCAGCGTCATCGATCGCGGCATGGATGCGGGCGCTGGATTGCGGGCCGACGTCGAGGATCATGCCATCGGGTGGAATCGCATCCAGCCCATAAGCATGCGAGGGTGCATTGGCCGCGAAATGATAGGCGACCACGGCATCGACGGGCAGGATGATGGCGCAGTTGGCGGCGTCGGCCTTCTCCAGGATGCGCAGCGCCGTCGGCGCCAGATCCTTTTCGGCCAGCGACTTGCCGATATTGACGCCCTGCGCATGCAGGAAGGTGTTGGCCATGCCGCCGCCGATCACCAGCGCATCGACCTTGCTGACGAGGTTTTCCAACAGGTCGATCTTGGTCGAGACCTTGGCGCCGCCGATGATCGCGATCACGGGTTTTGCCGGCGCCTCCAGCGCCTTCGACAGCGCCTCCAGCTCGGCCTGCATGGTGCGCCCGGCATAGGCCGGCAGCTTGTGGCCGAGGCCCTCGGTGGAGGCATGGGCGCGGTGGGCCGCGGAGAAGGCATCGTTGACCCAGATGTCGCCGAGCTTTGCCAGCTCTGCGACAAAGCCTGCATCGTTCTTCTCTTCCTCTTTATGGAAGCGGGTGTTCTCCAGGCAAAGGATGTCGCCGTCCTTCATGGCAGCAACCGCCTTGGCCGCTGGCTCGCCGATGCAGTCGTCAGCGAAGGCGACCGGCTTGTTGATCACGCGCGACAGCTCGGCCGCAACGGGCTTGAGCGACTCCTTCTCGTCACGGCCCTTGGGCCGGCCGAAATGGGCGAGCAGGATGACCTTGCCGCCCTTGCCAGCGATTTCGGTAATGGTCGGCGCGACGCGCTCGAGCCGCGTGGTGTCGGTGACACGCCCGTTTTCCATGGGCACGTTGAGATCGACGCGCAGCAGCACGCGCTTGCCCTTCACGTCGACGTCGTCGAGGGTGCGGAATTGTTTCATGGGAGGTTCGCCTTCTCACGTCGTTCCCGGGCGGCGCGCAGCGGCGAGCCCGGGACCTCGAGATTCCGGGTTCGGTGCTGCGCACTGCCCCGGAATGACGGAAACAAACAAATGCCCGGGCTAAAGCCCGGGCACGACAGATACTTCCTTAGAGCAGCTTGCTCATGGCCACTGCGGTGTCGGCCATGCGGTTGGAGAAGCCCCACTCATTGTCGTACCAGGACATCACCCGCACCAGGTTGCCGTTCATGACCTTGGTCTGGTCCATGTGGAAGGTGGAGGAGTGCGGGTCGTGGTTGAAGTCGATGGAGACGTTGGGGGCGGTGGTGTAGCCGAGGATGCCCTTGAGCTGCTGCTCGGAGGCGCGTTTCATCGCCTCGTTGATCTCCTTCGGATCGGTGGCGCGCTTGGCGACGATCTTCAGATCAACCACCGAGACGTTCGGCGTCGGCACGCGGATCGCGACGCCGTCGAGCTTACCCTTCAGCTCCGGCAGCACGAGGCCGATCGCCTTGGCGGCTCCCGTCGAGGTCGGGATCATCGACATCGCCGCCGCGCGGCCGCGGTAGAGATCCTTGTGCAGCGTGTCGAGCGTCGGCTGGTCGCCGGTATAGGCGTGGATGGTGGTCATGAAGCCGGTCTCGATGCCCACAGTGTCGTTCAAGACCTTGGCGACGGGCGCAAGACAATTGGTGGTGCAGGAGCCGTTGGAGACGACCAGGTGCTCCTTGGTCAGCGTGTCATGGTTGACGCCAAAGACGATGGTTGCATCAGCATTCTCGGCGGGAGCGGACACCAGCACGCGCTTGGCGCCGGCGGTCAGATGCGCGGCGGCCTTGTCCCTGGCGGTGAAGATGCCGGTGCATTCCAGCGCGATGTCGACGCCGAGCTCCTTCCAGGGCAGCTTTGTCGGATCGCGCTCGGCGCTGACCTTGATCTTGCCATTGCCCACGCTGATGGAGTCGCCCTCGACGGTCACGGTGCCGGGGAAGCGGCCATGCACGGAGTCGTAGCGCAGCAGATGCGCGTTGGTTTCGACGGGGCCGAGATCGTTGATGCCGACGACCTCGATATCCTTGCGGCCGGACTCCGCGATTGCCCGCAGAATGTTGCGGCCGATGCGGCCAAAGCCATTGATCGCGACGCGGACTGCCATCTGTTCGTCTCCTTCAATGGACGCCTGTTGGAATGGCGTCTGTCATCCCGGCGACATGCCTGCCACCGGGGTTTTTAAGGGCCGACGCCCGGTTCTGCCGGGACGGAGCGGTTCGTATGCCCCGTTAGGTAGACCTTTTTGCCGGACAGCTCAACCGCCCCGGCTGACCGCGCCGATATGTCCTTCCATGTCCAACGCGCAAGGGTTCGGCCGATTTTCTGCGGAAAATCAGGCCCAAACCCTCGACCCAAAGAAAATCTTTGGCGCAGCATAAGAACTTTCTTGCTTAACGCCGTCGTGAAGCTCCTTACGAAAGCCGCTTCACGGCTGCCTCGACCACGGCCTCTGCAGTAATGCCAAAATGCTTGAAAAGGTCCTTGGCGGGCGCGCTCTCGCCGAAGGAGTGCATGCCGATGAAAACGCCGTCCTTGCCGATCACGGCGTCCCAGCCCCAGCGCACCGCGGCTTCGATGGCAATATTGACCGGGGCGTTGCCAATGATCCTCTTCGCATCCGGCTGCGCCAGCAATAGCTCCAGCGATGGGACGGAGACGACGCGAGCGGCAATGCCGCGCTCGGCCAGCTGCTTCTGGGCGTTGACCGCGATCTCGACCTCGGAGCCCGAGGCGAACAGCGACACCTTGGCCTCGCCCTGGGCTGCGACCAGCTCATAGCCGCCATGGCTGCAGGGATTGTCGGCGGGGGCGGCGGTGCGCAGCTGCGGCAGGTTCTGGCGTGTCAGCGCCAGAACGGTCGGACCGCTGGTGCGGTTGAGCGCGAGCTCCCAGCATTCCGCCACTTCGACGGCATCGCAGGGACGGAACACCCGCATGTTCGGAATGGCACGCAGCGCGGCCAGATGCTCGACCGGCTGGTGGGTCGGGCCGTCCTCGCCGAGGCCGATGGAATCGTGGGTCATCACATAGACAACACCGGTGCCCATCAGCGCGGCGAGCCGCATCGCGGGCCGCGCATAATCGGTGAAGGTCAGGAACGTCGCGCCGTTCGGCACAAAGCCGCCATGCAGGAAGATGCCGTTCATGGCTGCCGCCATGCCATGCTCGCGGATGCCGTAATGGATGAAGCGGCCCTTCGGCGTCTTGGCGGAGAAGTTGACGGCCTCTTTCGGCTTGTTGTTGTTGGAGCCGGTGAGGTCGGCCGAGCCGCCGACGAATTCCATCGGCATCGCCGCTGCGATCACCTCGATCGCGGCTTCTGAGGATTTGCGGGTGGCGACGTTGAGCGGGCTCTCGAGCAGCTTCTTCTTGTGGTCCTTGAGCGCCTTTGCGAGCGAGGCGGGGCGCTCATGGCGCAGGCGGCGCTCGAACTCGGCGCGTTTACGGCTGCCGAGCTCGGCAAAGCGTGCGTCCCATTCGGCCCGCGCGGCGGCGCCACGCGAGCCGAGCTCGCGCCAGGCCTTCAGCACGTCGTCAGGCACCGAGAACGGCTCGAGCGAAATGCCGAGCTTCTCCTTGGCGCCCTTCAGCTCCTCGCCGCCGAGCGCCTCGCCATGCACCTTGTTGGTCCCGGCCTTGGTCGGTGCGCCATAGCCGATCGTGGTGCGGCAGGCGATCAAAGACGGCTTGCTGGATTTCTGGGCGCGCTCGAGGGCGGCGGCGATCGCTTTCTGGTCCATGCCGTCGATCAGCTCGGCCGCCCAGCCGGCGGACTTGAAGCGCTTGACCTGATCGACCGAGTCCGACAGCGAGGTCGGCCCGTCGATGGAGATGCCGTTGTTGTCGTAGAGCACGATCAGCTTGTTGAGCTTCCAGTGCCCGGCCATCGCAATCGCTTCCTGCGAGATGCCCTCCATCAGATCGCCGTCGGAGGCGATCACATAGGTGCGATGGTCGACGATCTTCTTGCCGAACTCGGCCGAGAGCATCTTTTCCGCCAGCGCCATGCCGACCGCGGTCGCAATGCCCTGGCCAAGCGGGCCGGTGGTGGTCTCGACGCCCTTGGTGTGGAAATTCTCAGGGTGGCCCGGCGTGCGCGAGCCGAGCTGGCGGAAATGCTTGATCTCGTCCAGCGTCATCTCCGGATAGCCGGTGAGATAGAGCAGCGAATAGAGCAGCATCGAGCCGTGGCCGGCCGACAGCACGAAGCGGTCGCGGTCGGGCCAGGCGGGGTTGGCGGCGTCGAATTTCAGGAATTGCGAAAAGAGCACGGTGGCCATGTCGGCCGCGCCCATGGGCAGGCCCGGATGGCCCGATTTGGCCTTTTCGACCGCATCCATCGCGAGGCCGCGAATCGCATTGGCCATACGGGTGGGGTCAACCTGCGTCATGGTGAAAATCCGTCTGAAATGAGGTGCCGGTTTGGCTGACAGGTGGGCCAAAAGTGGAGCGGGGCCGTGACCCCAGTTGAACTACGGGGCTGATAGCACCTGGGGTCCCGGAGTCCAACGTTTTGGGATGACGAAAAGTTGCTTTACGGTGCATAGCTCGCGCGCGGCGTTGCGCGGACCACTCTGCCTGCGTTAAGTTCGTCCGATAAGCGCTTGCCCAAGCGCGGGTTTCTTGCCGCCTCTCGCGGCGTCTGGACGGGCCATGGCATCGGTTTTGGCGTCGCTTCGATGAACGATCGTCCCGCGAGTTTTGCACCCCAGGCCGAGGCCATAGCCTCGGACATCGAGGCTGCCACCAAGCGGCTGATGCAGGCCCTGGATGCGCTGGAGAGCGCGGTGGAGCGGCGGCGGGAGGCTGATCGCGACGAGGACGAGCTGGCAAGCCGGATCCAGGCCCTGGGTGCCGACCGTTCGCGGCTCGCCGACGAGCTGGACGGCTCGCTGGTCAAGTCGCGCAAGCTCGAACGGGTCAATCGCGAGATCGCTGAGCGGCTGGACGGAGCTATCGAGACCATCCGCGAGGTGCTCGGCGTCGGCGAGAGCGGGGGCGCTGGCGGCGAGGACGACGAGGCCGGAGAGGACGACGAATGAACCATATCAACGTCACCATCAACGGCCGCCAGTACCGCATGGCCTGCGAGGAAGGCCAGGAAATCCGGCTGCTCAAGCTTGCCGAAAACCTGGAGCACCGCATCGAGACGCTGCGCGGGAAATTCGGCGAGATCGGCGATGCGCGGCTGACGGTGATGGCGGCGCTGACGGTCTGCGACGAACTGCTCGACACCAATGCGCGCATGCGCGCCATGGAAGAGGAGCTGGCGAGCCTGCGAGACGTGCGCAGCGCTGCCGCCGACCGCGCCAAGGCCACGCAAGCCGCCGTCGCCAACGCGCTCAATGCCGCCGCCGAGCGGATCGAGCGCACCACCCAGGTCCTCAACCGCACCGTCGGCGGCGGGGTCGCGATCGGGTAGGCTCTCTTCACCCGCCCTTGAGGAGGCGGGTGAAGGGAAAGTCGGCGTGCTTTCAGAAGTCGCGTCCTCAACAGTCGCAGATGCTTACCGCTGGCGAAACAGCCCTGTCGTTGCTACATTGCCTCTCGCGAAGCTGTGTCGCGCGTCAGGAGCCATATATCCCCGGGGCCTTATCGATCCTTAAGGGAACTGTCCCTGGCCGGGTCCGTGGATCCGGACATATGGTGCCCACCTACTTTCGTAGGGAACTCCGGGATCGAGTGCTTCAACGGCGATTGCGGCCTCGCACTTCTCTTCAGTCACTTTGCTTGGGTGATTGTTGGCGTCACGCTCCGCTTTCGGCGGAGCGTCCAGTAAGTCGAGGTTTCTCGACTCATCACGACCGCAGCTCTGAATACTGGATCACCTGCTTTCGCGGGTGATGACAAGGCGAGGTGACAGTGCCATGGCCCAAACCGCCCGGCTCCCCACCAAGGCCGACCTGCGTGCTGCAGCGCTCGCCAAGCGCGATGCCATGTCGCCGGAGGCGCGCAGCGCTGCAGCCGGCACGATCGCCGCGCGCGGGCTGCCATTCGAGATCGCACCGGGTGCCGTGATCTCCGGCTATTCGCCGATCCGCAACGAGCTCGACCCGGCACCGCTGATGCACAGGCTCGCAAGCCTTGGCGCGCGGCTTGCGCTGCCGAGCGTCACCGCACGCGGCCATTCCCTGATCTTCCGCGCCTGGTCGCCGGGCGAGCGCTTGATGCTGGGCGCGCTCGGCATCCCCGAGCCGTCGCCGGCCGCGGCCGAAGTCCTGCCCGATGTCATGCTGGTGCCGCTCGCCGCCTTCGACCGGCTCGGCCATCGCATCGGCTATGGTGCGGGGCACTATGACTTCACCTTCGCGCATTTGCGTAAAGTGAAGCCTGTGATCGGGGTCGGGCTTGCTTTCGCAGCGCAGGAAATCAGGGCTATCCCGGCCTTGTCGCACGACGTGTCGCTGGATTATGTGCTAACGGAAACGAAGACATTCGATTTCCGGAGCAGTTAGGTTGCGTATTCTGTTTGTGGGCGACGTGGTCGGCCGGGCCGGGCGCAGCGCGATCGGTGAGCATCTTCCGGGCCTCATTCGCGACTTCTCGCTCGATCTCGTGGTGGTGAACGGCGAGAACGCGGCCGGCGGGTTCGGCATCACCGAGGCGATCTATCACGAATTGCTGGATGCGGGCGCGGATGCGATCACGCTCGGCAATCACGCCTGGGACCAGCGCGAGGCGCTGGTGTTCATCGACCGCGCGCCGAAGCTGATCCGCCCGGTGAATTTTCCGCGCGGCACGCCCGGCCGCGGCGCGGCGCTGATCGACACCAAGACAGGCAAGCACGCGCTCATCGTCAACGCGATGGGCCGCGTGTTCATGACGCCGTTCGACGATCCCTTCGCGGCATTGGAGCGCGAGCTTGCCGCCTGTCCGTTGCGCGAGGCGGCGGACGCCATCGTGGTCGATTTCCATTGCGAGGCGACCAGCGAGAAGCAGGGCATCGGCTTCTTCTGCGACGGCCGCGCGAGCCTCGTCGTCGGCACCCACACCCATGTGCCGACCGCCGACCACCAGATCCTGCCCGGCGGCACCGCCTACATGACCGACGCCGGCATGACCGGCGATTACGATTCCATCATCGGCATGCAAAAGGACGAGCCGCTGCGGCGATTCACGACCGGCATTCCGTCGGGCCGTTTCGAGCCGGCGGCGGGGGTTGCGACGCTGTCCGGTGTTGCGGTGGAGACCGATGATGCAACGGGACTTGCGGTGAACGTCGCACCGGTGCGCATCGGCGGACGGCTGGAGCCGACGCTGCCGGGGTTTTGGAAGGGTTAGAGCTCGGCTGCTTTTGGCCGAAACCTACTCGCATCTTGATCCGTCATCCTGAGGCGCGAGCGGAGCGAGCCTCGAAGGATGAGCGGCCCCGCTGCGAGAGCCGGGCCGTCGCCCTTCGAGGCTCGCTTGCGCGAGCGCCTCAGGGTGATGGTGATAGTCGAGAGCTCGTCGCGACCTGTGGCGATTGCGCTTAGGCATCAAAACCCGAAGAACTTTTCCCTTAGCGCGTCCTCGTATTTCGCCTTGGCGTCCTTCACGGCGCTGCGCATCTCGTCTTCCTCGAAATGCGCCTGCTCCCAATTGTCGACATCGGCGATTTCGTGCGCGACCGAGGCGAGCGCCTCCTCTTTCCGGATCGCGGCAATCCAGGCCTCGACCGCGGTCTTGTAGGCGGCCTGCAGTTCGTCCAGCTCTGGATGGTCGCTCATGAAAAGACCCCCGCGAATCCGAGAGGGTCTTATAGGGAGCGCCGATGAACAAACGAAGACAGCGATCGCGTAAGCCTTACGATTGCCGCACGCCCATGCGGAAGGCGCCCCAGTGGCGGCCGCGAATGATGATGGGCGAGGAGATGTCCTTCATCAGCACGAATTTGCCGCCGCCCATGTCGCGCCGATAGGTCTGCACCAGGAAAGGCTTGGTGTTGGCCGCGACCTTCTTCACGGCGCGATCATTGAATAGGCGGCGGTTGCGGCAATTGGCGTTGTTCCAGACGGGGTCCTTGCCCTGGGGCAAGCGATAGTTCGGATTGTGCGTCGGCAGATAGCCGCCCTTGGCCCAGGCGACGCAAAACACGATGCGCGAGTCGGATTTCTGGATTGGATCCTGGATGGCGGGCAGCACGCGGTCGGTGAACGCGACATAATCGGTCATGTATTGCTTGGGATCGGTGCCGGGGATCTCGCGATAGTTCTCGTCCATCAATTGCGTCAAGGTGATCTCGCCGCGCGCGATTGCCTGTTCGAAGGTGTCGGTGATGCGCGCCGCGGTCTCGACCGCAACGCGGATCAGCGGCGCATCCGAGGTCTCCACGCCGGAATCGGCGATCATGGCGATCAGGCCCTCGGAGGCTTCGAGAAGTTTCGCCACCCGCTCGTCGGCATGCTTGAGGTCGGTCGAGGACAGGTCGACGCCCCTGGCGAGGTTGGTCAGCTCCTCGATCACCGTGTCGCAATGGCCGAGATTGGAGGTCGCGGCCCTCGCGACACTGTCGATCTCGCGGCCGACGCGGGAGAAGCCGTCCTGCACGCGGGCGATGATGCTCTCGATCGCCTGGGCGCCTTCGCCGGCGTTCTTCGCCCGCACCGAGGCCTCGCTGCTTTCGCCGATGAGATTGTTGAGCTCGCCGTCAAGCCCGCGCACGGTGTCGCCGATCTGCTGGGTCGCCTGGCGTGTCGCCTCGGCAAGGCTCTTCACTTCGCTGGCGACCACGGCAAAGCCGCGTCCCGCAGTGCCCGCGCGCGCGGCCTCGATGGTCGCGTTCAGCGCCAGCAGGTTGGTTTGCCGCGCGATCGCCTCGATCGAGGTCGAGACCTTTGCCACCTGCGCCAGCGCCGAGGACACCGCTGACAGCCGTCCCTCGATCCGGCCGACGGCTTCCACCAACTCGTCGATATGCCGCACCGCGGTCTCCACCACGTTGCGCGACTGGGTGATTTCGTTCACCGCATCGGTGCTCGCGGACTGCACGGCTTTGGACGCGCCGGCGATGTCATGGTTGGCGGTCACCATGGTCTGCGCGGTTTTTTGCAGATGGCCGAACCGCGCGGACTGGTCGGTGACACGGTTCGCCACCTCCTGGACATTGCCGGCGACGTCGGCAAGCTCCACGCCCAGGCCGCCGATACGGTTGGCAAGCTGGTCGACCAGCCGCTCGCTGGTCGATTGGGTTGCAGGCGTTTCCACTTTCACACTCGCAGCTTGCGACATTGCCGCGTCGTCTCCAGGTTTGGTGGCTCGTGATGGTCTTGCATCGCCATTCTGGCGCAGCATGATCTCATCGCTCCTCAGTTTGAGCCTGATCTTTTCGGAAAACCGGTTTCCTGCGGATCATGCCCCTCAAAGCTTGTAGGCGGTGCGGAAGCCGCCCCAGTGCCGTCCGCGGACTTTGATCGGCACGTCGATCTCGCGCATCATCACCGTGTTGCCGCCGCCCATGTCGCGCGCATAGCTCTGGATCAGATAGGAGCGCTCGTTGCGGCCGGCGGCGAGCCCGGCCGCATCGTTGAAGATACGGCGGTTGCGGCTGTTGGCCGTGTTCCAGGCGACGTCGCCCGGGCGCTGCGGCTGCGAGTAGATCTTGTTGTGCACCGGCAGATAGCCGTTGCGGTCGACACAGGCGCAGAAGGCGAGGCGCTTGTCCCTGGTGAGGAAGGCTTCCTGGAAGGCGGGCAGCGCGCGCTCGGCCCAGTCGAGGAATTTGGTGCGGTGCTGCACCGGATTGCTGCCGGCTATCTCGACATAGTCGGCGTCGAACAGATCGGCCAGCTTGATTGCGCCGCTTGCGACCGCGTCCTCGAAGATCCTGTTCAATCTGACGCCCGCTTCCATGGCGCGGCTGACGAATTCGAGATTCTCCTCGCGGATCGCCCACAGCTGGTCTTCGATCTTCTCGGCGGTCTCGGCGCTCAGCGCCTCGAAGCGGGCGTGCGCGCCGCCCTTGGCCTGCTCGTCGATGCGGATGCGGCAGGGGCCGATGTTTTCCAGCCGTGCCTGCAGGCTCTGGTGCAGCGGCAGGCTTGCGGCGCCGGGTCCGGAGATCAACAGCCCCTGCCTTGCGATTTCGTAGACCGGCGCGGTCAGCGTGCCGCGGCTGCTGTCGATCTCGATTCTGAGGTGGCAGGGCAACTTCTCGTGGCGCCGCCGCGCCTCGCTTTCCTTCTGCTTGAGCAGCACGGCACTGCGGGCCTTCAGCTGCTCGGCGAAGGCCGTGACGGCCTTGCCGGCGGAAGCCACGGTCTCGCCGTGGGTCTCCGCAGCCTTCGCAGCCACCTCGATGTCCGCGGCGCTGCTCCCGACGGAAGCGATGAAATGCGAGGCCGAGGCGGCATTGTCGGACATCTCGCCCGTGGTCCTGTTCTGCTCGGCGACCGCGCCGTTGACGGTCTCGAACACCGGGCGGATCGCGTCGATCGCCTGCGAGATCCGGTGCACGGCATCCGCCGAGCCCGCCGCGTCCCGCTGCAGCGCCTCGATCTTCTTGGTGATCTCTTCGGTCGCGCTTTGGGTCTGCACCGCCAGCGCCTTGACCTCGGTCGCGACCACGGCAAAGCCGCGGCCGGCTTCGCCGGCGCGCGCCGCCTCGATGGTCGAGTTCAGCGCCAACAGCGTGGTCTGGCGCGCGATCTGGGCGATCAGGTTGACGACATTGCCGATGGCGGCCGAGGACTCCCGCAGGCGGTCGACATTGCCGCGTGCCTCGGTCGCGGCTGTCGTCGCGAGATCGGCCAGGCGGGCGGCGTCGCGCACCTGGGCACCGATGCCTTGCGCCGACTGGGTGAATTTTTCGGCGGTCAGCGCAAAAGTGGAGGCGGTGCCTTGCGCCTGCGAGGAGCGGCCGCTCAGCGCATCCGTGCGCTCGCGGATGGTGGCGAGCGTCGCCGCCGTCGCCTCGGCGCCGTGTGCTACGGAATGCGCGGCTCGTTCGAGCTTGCGGATGGTGCCGCCAAGCTCGAGTTCCAGCAGTTCAAGGATTTCGCTGACCGAATCATTATCGGAAGCGGGGGCGGCTGCAGGGACGGGCTCCGGCGCAGCGGGGGGCTGGGCAGGCGTCTCCGGCTCCGGCACCCGTTTTTTAAAAAAACCGAACGCCATTGGCTTTTCTGCAATTGTGAATTGAGGCCATGAGCTTTGCATCGACCCATGAAGTCACGGTTAACAATTGCCTGTTCCATGGGCAGGAACAGCTACCTGCATACCGGACTTTTGGCTAAATCTTTGATTTTGGTGCTCACCGGGCCTATAACGCCGCGCTTTCCCATCCTCATCGCCCGACGAATCCCTAAAGAGACCCCGCATGGCCGGACATTCCCAATTCAAGAACATTATGCACCGCAAGGGCCGGCAGGATGCCCAGAAGTCGAAGCTGTTCGGCAAACTGGCGCGGGAAATCACCGTCGCCGCCAAGCTCGGCACGCCCGACCCCGCGATGAACCCGCGGCTGCGGGCCGCGGTGGTCGCGGCGCGGCAGGAAAACATGCCCAAGGACAACATCGAGCGCGCCATCAAGAAGGCGATGGGCGGCGAGGGCGAGAACTATGACGAGATTCGCTATGAGGGCTACGGCCCGGGCGGAGTCGCGATCATCGTCGAGGCATTGACCGACAACCGCAACCGCGCGGCCTCCGACATCCGCTCCTACTTCACCAAGTCCGGCGGCAATCTCGGCGAAACCGGCTCGGTCGCCTTCATGTTCGACCGTGTCGGCATCATCGAATATGACCAGAGCGTGGCTTCCGACGATGCCATGCTGGACGCGGCGATCGAGGCCGGTGCCGACGACGTTATCTCGGGCGAGAACGGCCACGAGATCTACGCCGCGCCGGACAGCCTGCGCGAGGTCGCCAAGGCGCTGGAAGCGAAATTCGGCGAGCCGCGCAAGGCGGCGCTGACCTGGAAGCCGCAGAACACGGTCGCTGTCGACGACGAGACCGGCGAGAAGCTGCTCAAACTGATGGACCTGCTCAACGACCACGACGACGTCCAGAACGTGTTCGCCAATTTCGAGATTTCGGACGCGCTGATGGCGAAGATGGGCGGGTGAGGGTTGCCGTTATCAGGCTCCGTCATTCCGGGGCGCCTCGAAGAGGCGAACCCGGAATCTCGAGATTCCGGGCTCGGTGCTGTCGCACCGCCCCGGAATGACGGTGCAAGACAACTTGGCGCGTCGCCCGCAGCGCTAGCCTGTCCCCGTGACTTCCCCGGTTGATACGCCCCACCTGCGCTAGGCTACCCTCTCCGCCATGAGCTATAAAAACCCATGGCGCCTGCATCGATTCGCACCCCCCTTCGCATTGTCGGCATCGACCCGGGCCTGCGCCGCACCGGCTGGGGCGTGGTCGAGAGCGAGGGCAACCGGCTCACCTTCATCGCCTGCGGCTCGGTCGAGCCGCCGGATACGCTGCCGCTCTCGAGCCGGCTGCTCGCGATCCACGACGGCTTATCCGCCGTCCTGCGCGAGTACGCGCCGGTTGAGGCCGCGGTCGAGCAGACCTTTGTCAACAAGGACGGCGTCGCCACGCTCAAGCTCGGCCAGGCCCGTGGCGTTGCCATGCTGGTGCCCGCAATGTTCGGCATCGCGGTCGCCGAATACGCCCCGAACCAGGTCAAGAAGACCGTGGTCGGCGCAGGCCACGCCGACAAGAACCAGATCGCGGTGATGCTGAAGATCCTGCTGCCCAAGGCCGAGCCGAAATCCCCTGATGCGGCGGACGCGCTCGCCATTGCCATCACCCATGCCCATCACCGCGCAAGCCCCGCGCTACGGCTGAAGGTGGCGAGCCTATGATCGGCAAGCTGAAGGGCCTGATCGATTCCTATGGCGAGGATTTTGTCATCCTCGACGTCGGCGGCGTCGGCTACCAGGTGCATTGCTCGGCGCGCACGCTGCAGCATCTGCCCGCGCCGGGCGAAGCTGCCGTGCTGTCGATCGAGACTTATGTCCGCGAGGATCAGATCAAGCTGTTTGGCTTTCGCAGCGACGTCGAGCGCGAATGGTTTCGCCTGCTGCAGACCGTGCAGGGCGTCGGCGCCAAGGTCGCGCTGGCCGTGCTCGGGACGCTGCCGCCATCGGAACTGGCGAACGCGATCGCGCTGCGCGACAAGGCCGCGGTGGCGCGCACGCCGGGCGTCGGACCGAAGGTCGCCGAGCGCATTGTCACCGAGCTCAAGGACAAGGCGCCCGGCTTTGCCGATGTCGACCCGGCGGTCGTGCATCTGGCCGGCGCCATCGACGACGCCCGTGCCCCGCGCCCGGTCGCGGACGCCATTTCCGCGTTGGTCAATCTCGGCTATGGCCAGCCCCAGGCCGCCGCGGCGATTGCCTCCGCTGCCCGCAGCGCCGGCGAAAATGCCGAGACCGCGCAATTGATCCGCCTGGGCCTGAAGGAATTGGCCAAATAGGCTGTCGTCGAAGTAGGCTATCGTCTCCCGCGGGGGCCGCTTGCTTCATTAAGGACATACATTACCGACCATGCTGACGAAGAAGGACAAGGAACTGATCGCCGCCGCCACCCAGGCGATCAGCGAGCGTTATCGCAACGATTGGCAGGAGGTGGGGGCGGCGATGCGCACCCGCGACGGCCGCATCGTCACTGGCGTGAACATCGACGCCTATATCGGCCGCATCGCGGTCTGTGCCGAGGCGATCGCGATCGGCCGCGCCATCACCGAGAGCGGCGACCACGGCATCGAGACCATCGTCGCCGTGCGCCATCCCAAGCCTGACGAGCCCGGCAATATCGCCGTGGTCTCGCCCTGCGGCATCTGCCGCGAGCTGATCCACGACTATGACGCCAAGGCGCGCGTCATCGTGCCCAACAGCGGCCGGACGCCGAAAGTGGTCACCATCGGCGAGTTGCTGCCGAACAAGTACAAGCGGGGCAACGAATGACGACGCCCTCGCGCCTTGTCACGCCGGAGCGCCGGACCGAGGATGCGGACGGCGCACTGCGCCCGCAGAACCTGTCGGAGTTCGTCGGCCAGCAGCAGGCGCGCGCCAACTTGCAGATCTTCATCGACGCCGCCCGCAAACGCGGCGAGGCGCTGGATCATGTGCTGTTCGTAGGTCCCCCGGGCCTCGGCAAGACCACGCTGGCGCAGATTGTGGCGCGCGAACTCGGCGTCGGCTTCCGCGCCACCTCCGGTCCGGTGATCGCCAAGGCCGGCGATCTCGCTGCTCTCCTCACCAATCTCGAAGAGCGCGACGTGCTCTTCATCGATGAAATCCATCGCCTGAGCCCTGCGGTTGAGGAGGTGCTCTATCCCGCGATGGAGGATTTTCAGCTCGACCTCATCATCGGCGAGGGGCCGGCGGCGCGCTCGGTGAAGATCGAGCTTGCGAAATTCACGTTGGTCGGCGCGACGACGCGTGCGGGGCTCCTGACCAATCCGCTGCGCGATCGCTTCGGCATTCCCGTCAGGCTCAATTTCTACACCGTGGAGGAACTGGAAAAGATCGTCACCCGTGGCGCGCGCGTGCTCAAGGTCGGCATGACGCCTGACGGCGCCAACGAGATCGCGCGCCGCGCCCGCGGCACGCCGCGCATCGCCGGGCGCCTGTTGCGCCGGGTGCGGGATTTTGCCTCCGCCGCGAATGCCGACTCGATCGACCGCACCATCGCCGACCATGCGCTCAGCGCGCTCGAGGTCGATGCCGCAGGCCTCGACGCCATGGACCGGCGCTACCTCACGGCCATTGCGCTGAACTATGGTGGCGGGCCGGTCGGCGTTGAGACCATGGCCGCCGCGTTGTCGGAGCCGCGCGATGCGATCGAGGACATCATCGAGCCCTATCTGATCCAGTGCGGCTATCTGCAGCGCACCCCGCGCGGCCGCCTGCTGACGTCGCATGCCTTCCGTCATCTCGGGATCACCGAGCCCTCGCGCGATCCATCGCAGTTCGGCCTGTTCGGGAATGAGGAGGAGTGAGGGGCGCGGGCTGTCTCCTCCGTGTCGTCCCGGCGAAGGCCGGGACCCATAACCCCAGGATTTCGTTTTACGAACGCAGGCGTCCACCAGTTGAATCAAACGGAGCGATTCCGCGGTGTGGGTCCCGGCCTTCGCCGGGGCGACGGGCAACACGCTTCATCAACCTGAACAGCCCGTAACCATCAGGGTTGCTCCCGCGACGCTCCTTGCCAAATTCTGCTGCAATCTCGAAATACACGACCTCCCGCATCACCGCTCGGTCCCTATGCTCTCACGTCGTCGTTTCCTGCAATTCCTGGCCGGTATCGGCGCCTTCGGTGCTTCGACCTCAGCCTATGGCTTTGGCGAGCCGGTGTTTCGGCTCAATGTTGCGCGCTACCGGTTGGCGCCGCCGCGCTGGCCGACCGATTTCCCGCTCAGGATCGCCGTCGTGGCCGACCTGCACGCCTGCGATCCCTGGATGAGCCTCGATCACATTGACGCGATCGTCAAACGCACCAATGCGCTTGGCGCCGACGTGATCGTGATGCTCGGCGACTATGTCGCGGGCCATCGTCACATCACGCGGAAAATTCCGGCCGAGGAATGGGCCGAGGTCCTGGCCGCCCTGAAGGCGCCGCTTGGCGTGCACGCCATCCTCGGCAATCATGATTACTGGGACGATGTCACCGTCCAGCACAGCGGCCAGGGGCCGACCGCTGCGCGCCGCGCCCTCGAGGGCGTCGGCATTCCCGTCTACGAGAATGACGCCGTGCGTCTGACCGCTGCCGGGCGTCCGTTCTGGCTCGCCGGGCTCGGAGATCAACTTGCTTACTGGCCGGCGCGGCGGTTTCGTCCGGTGCGGCGCATCGGGGTGGACGATCTCAGTGCGACGCTGGCCAAGGTCACTGATGATGCGCCGGTGATCCTGCTTGCGCATGAGCCCGATGTCGCAGGGCGCGTGCCGGATCGCGTGGCGCTGCAGCTCTCGGGCCACACCCATGGCGGCCAGGTCCGACTGTTCGGATGGTCGCCGGTGGTGCCGACGCGCTATGGCAACCGGCTTGCCTACGGCCATGCCCGCTTCAAATGCGACGTCATCGTCTCCGGCGGGCTCGGCTGCAGCATCATGCCATTCCGCCTCGGCGTGCCGCCGGAGATCGTGGAAGTGACGCTGGGCGGCGAGGTGCCCGCACTGTCCTGACGATGGACCGGTGCGCTTGCGCCTGTTGCGGATTTGCGCAAAACCTGTTGCGAGCAGCAAACAGGTGCGCAAGTGAGCTTTCCTCATCTCGACGGCGAGATCCGTGATGGTCGGCATCACATGCAGGTGCGCGTCTATTATGAGGACACGGACTTCTCCGGCATCGTCTATCACGTCAACTACCTGCGCTTCATGGAGCGCGGCCGCACCAACCATTTGCGGCTGATGGGCGCCGAGCAGCATGCGCTCTATGCCCAGGCCGAGCGCGAGGCGCCGGGTTTTGCGTTCGTGGTGCGCTCGATGCAGATCGATTATCTGCGCCCGGCGCGCATGGACGACGTGCTCGACATCGTGACCTGGCCGGTCGCCGTGAAGGGCGCCTCGATCACGCTGGCCCAGGAGGTGCGGCGGGGCGAGGAGGTGCTGGTGAAAGCCGAGGTGCGCGTCGCCTTCATCAGCGAGGGCCGCGCGCATCCGATCCCGAAATCGCTGCGCACGCTGCTCAAGGCAGATTTGATTTAGCTATCGCGCGATAGCAAACGCGCCATCGACTTGCCGGATGGCGGCGATAGAGTGGCGGCCTGTCGAACCAACCGCCGAGGCCAACCATGTCGCGTCCACCACTTCCGCCATTCACCCGAGAGACCGCCGCGCAGAAGGCGCGCATGGCCGAAGATGCCTGGAATTCCCGCGACCCCGAGCGTGTCGCGCTCGCCTACACCGAGGACAGCCGCTGGCGCAACCGCTCGGAATTTTTCGAGGGACGCGCCGCCATTGTCGCCTTCCTCACCCGCAAATGGCAAAGGGAACTGGACTATCGCCTGATCAAGGACCTCTGGGCCTTCGACGGCAACCGCATCGCGGTGCGCTTCCAATATGAATGGCACGACGCATCGGGCCAATGGCACCGCTCCTATGGCAATGAGCAATGGGAGTTCGACGAGCACGGCCTGATGCGGCGGCGCGAGGCGAGCATCAACGATGTCGAGATCGCGGAGAAAGACCGGCGTTTCCATTGGGCTGCACCGGGCCCGCGGCCGGCGGATGTGCCGGGGCTGGGGGAGAGCCCGTTCTGATCACCGCTGTCGTCCCGGCCAAGCAAAGCGCAAGCTCGGCCATGACGCTCGGGGTTAGCAATCGCCTGTCTCACCACGCCCTGGGATTATGGGTCCCGGCGTTCGCCGGGTCGCCACCGAATGATTGGCGACAGCCGTGCGCTACGCCGCAGCCTTGTGCCGCGCGAGCTCGGCCTTGTACAGCTCGAACTCCTCGGCGATCGCTCTTGCCACCGATGGCCGCGCGCGCAGGCGCTCGTAATAGGTTTTGACCGTCGGCCATTTCGCAAGCTCGATCGGCGGCGTCGCCATGGTCCAGTTGATCACGGTGATGAGATAGGCATCTGCCACGCTGAAATGATCGAGCAGGTAGTCGCGGCCTTTCAGATAGGTCTCGAGATATTCGAGCCGCGACAGGTTCTTTTCAAGCACATAGGCCTTCACCTCGGGCGGCGCTTTACGGTCCAAGAGCGGCACGAACAGGCTCTTGTGCAGCTCGGTGCCGATGAAGCAGAGCCATTGCTGCAGCCGGCTGCGCTCGAGCCCATCGGCGGCGCTGAGGCGGGCCTGCGGCAGGCGCTCGGCGACATATTGCAGGATCGCGGCATTCTCGGTCAGCACGACGCCGTCATCGGTGCGCAGCGTCGGCACGAGGCCGAGCGGATTGACCTTGCGGAAATCGGAACCGTCCTTGAGCACGGTCTTTGTCTTGGGATCGACCTCGAGATAGGCGGCCGAGCCGCCGGCTTCGTAAAACGCAATGCGCGTGGCCATTGAGCAGGCGAGCGGGGAAAAATACAGCTCCATCGGCGGATTCCTTTGAGGTTGTATGCCCGGTATGCGGAGCCCCGGTTGATTTTTATACTGTTCCGCATAATATAACCGTGGTCAAGGAATAAATTGCGAAATGGTACAAAAAACAAGAAGACCGCTGCCGCCTGCCGCCAAAGCCGATGCCCCCGCCGAGCCCAAGCGGCGCGGACGGCCGCGCGGCTATGAACCGGATGTCGCGCTCGGCCGCGCGCTCGACCTGTTCCGCAAGAGCGGCTTTGCCGCGACCTCGCTGGATGATCTCTCGGCCGCGACCGGCATGAACCGGCCGAGCCTCTATGGCGCGTTCGGCGACAAGCGCGAGCTCTACATCAAGAGCTATCAGCGCTATCGTGACAATGCGCGCGCGGCAGTGGAGGATATCTTCCGCGTGCAGCTGCCGCTGCGCAAGCGGCTGGAGCGCATCTATCAGGTTGCGCTCGATATCTACCTGTCGGGCGAGGAGGGACCGAAAGGCTGCTTCACCGTGCTCACCGCGGCGTCAGAGGCCGTCAACGATCCCGTCATCCGGGCCATGGTGGTGGATGCGCTGAGCGAGCTCGACAAGGCATTCGCGCGATGTTTCCGGATCGGCCAGGAGAAAGGCGAGCTGCCTGAGGACGCCGATCCGGTCGTGCTGTCGCAGCTCGCCTCGGCCACCCTGCACACCGTCGCGATCCGCGCCCGCGCCCAGGTCCCGCGCAAGGAGCTCGAGGCGATCATCAAGGGCGCGATCGGCGTGATGTGCCGCGGCGGGACATAGTCTCCGTCACGCGCTATTTGGCTGCGACGAAATAGAAGTCCCGCCTGCCGGAAATCGATCCGTAACTGAACGGCTGCTGTTGATTGTTGGTCATGTCCATGACGTCGTCACGGACATAGTCGAACAATCGTCGCACTTCGAGGCCGGGCGTCTGAACGTTCTTGACGAAGGCCAGGGTAAACGGACTGTCGGCTCCATCGCCGTCCGAGGCCTGTTGTCCGTCTTTCGCCGCGTAGACGACCATGGTCCCGGCCGCCGGCTCGATGGCGGCAAGGCCCCCTGAAACCGAACGCGATGCAACGGTCAGGCTTCGCTTCATCCTCGCCTTGAACGGATTGTCCCGGCACGCATCGAGGATCACGAGGCGCAGCTTGCTGGCACGCTCGGCAGCGTTGAGAACCTGGTCCAGCGGAACGGCTTCGAATCCAATGTCGCGGTCCGACGCAATCTTGGCGTCAACCGGCACGAGATAATTGGTGCCTCCGACTTCCATGCCGTGGCCGGCGTAGAAGATCACCGCCCAGTCCGCGGTGTCGGCCTGCGCGGCGAAATCGCGCAGCGCCTTGACCATGTCGTCCTTCTTGAGATTCGTCAGCAAGGTGACCGACTTGAATCCCGTGCGGTTCAGGACGTCGGCGATCAGCTTTGCGTCGCGCTCCGGGTTCGGCAGCGCCGGAACATTTTCATAAGCGGAATTGCCGATCACGAGCGCGACGCGACGGCCGTCGACCACGGGAGCTGCAGCCGAACCAATGACCGTCGTAACGGTGTGCGATGGCGCGGCTGTCGTCGGCCGCGGCGCCGGCAGCACGGCGAGCCGCTCCTGCGCCTTGTCGAATGGCCATTTTGCGTTAAGGCCCGACCGCGGCAGGTCAAGGACAGTCTTGAAGTCGCCGCGTGCCTTCTCGACGTCGCCCAGCTTTTCGAACAGCAACCCGCGATTGGCATAGGCATACGCATATTGCGGATTGAGCCGGATGGCTTCGTTGTAATCCGCAAGCGCCCGATCCCTGTCGGCTTTGCTCATGTAGGTGTTGCCGCGAATGACGTATGAAACCGGATCCTTGGGATTGAGCCGGATGGCTTCGTCGCAGTCCGCCAGCGCAAGATCGACCGCGCCACCCTTGGTGTGATAGGCAGCACAGCGGCCGCTATACGCATTCGCAAATTTGGGATTGATCCGGATCGCCTCGCCACAATCGGCGATGGCATGGTCGAAATCGTTCTTGGCGCGGTAGGCGTTGCAGCGGCCGCTGTACGGATACTCATATTTGGGATCCAGCCGTATCGCTTCACCATAATCCGCGATGGCGCGGTCTTCGTCGCCTTTGGCGTGGTAGGCGTTGCCGCGACCGTTGTACGGAAACTTGTAGCTCGGATCGAGTCGGATCGACTCGTTGTAGTCGGCAATGGCGCGGTCGTAATCGCCCTTGGCCTGATAGGCATTGCCGCGGCTGTTGTATGCGCGCGTATTCTTTGGCTCGAGCCGGATCGCCTCGGTGTAGTCGGTGATCGCGCGATCGTAATCGCCCTTGGCCTGGTAGGCGTTGCCACGGCCGCCAAATGCATTGGCAAATTTTGGATTGAGCCGTATCGCTTCGTTGTAGTCGTCGATGGCGCGATCCTGGTCGCCCTTGGCCTGATAGGCGTTGCCGCGATTGGCGTATTGAATCCACGGCTTGCTCGCTCCGGAGCTGATCGCCCGTGTGCAGGCGGCAATCGAAACGTCGCCCGTCGTGGCGTAGCAGGTATAGGCGTCGTCCGCCGGGCCCGCGAGTGCCGCTGAAGACAGCGCTCCGAGGAGGAGCGCGCCAGCCAAAGCCAGTCCCCGTTTGAACGCGTTCATGACAGCAGGTCTCTATGCCCGAAAACCCTCATGCCATTTTCGCAGCAAGGAAGAGGCGGCGCAATTTTCATTTGCGCCCGTCAATTTCCCAACGTGATCTTTGTCACGTTCGGATTGCCGTACAAACCCGTCTTCCTGGCGCGCGAGCTGGGCGTTCTCGGCAAAATCCTATTTGTCGCTGTATCGAACGGCACGCCGTGATGACATCGGCTGGTGTTCGGGGTTCTTTGGGCCGCGTGGCGACCCCGTCAGCCGGTCAAAGGCGTTCCCGCGACATAGAGGATGGCGTCCAGCCCATGCCGCAGGCCTGTGCCGGCGACAGTGGATGAAAGGACAAGCATCTGAAACGACCTGCTCGCAACCGTGAGGGGATGTTCGAATGCGTATTCCTTCGTTTCCCGCTCCGGTGCGCTGGTGTCGACGAGGCCGATCCAGGATCGTCCCTCCGCGACCGCCGGCAGCACGAAGCCAACCTCCTGATGGCCTGCGTTATAGATCATGAGCAGGGTTGCGTCCGAGCCGCGCCGCTTGATTCCGGTCGCCTGCGCCCTGCCATCGAGCAGCATGCCGAGACAGCGCGAGTTGGGATCCTGCCACTGCTCGATCGTCATTTCCTCGCCCGACGGGGCAAGCCAGGTGACGTCCTTCACATCAAGTTCCTCGTTATAGGCACCGACGAGGAAGCGGCTGCGGTGAAGGACGGGAAACGCCTTGCGCAAGGCGGTCAGCCTGCGGACAAACTCGCGCAACGCGCAGCCCTGGGTGGTGATGCGCGGCCATTCCATCCAGGTCGTCTCGTTGTCCTGAGCATAGGCATTGTTGTTGCCGCCCTGGCTATGGCCGAACTCGTCGCCGCCGAGGATCATCGGCGTGCCCAGCGAGAGCAGCGTGGTCGCCAGCAGGTTGCGCTTTTGCCGCTCCCTCAGCGCGGTGATCTCGGGATCGTCGGTCGGGCCTTCGATGCCGCAATTCCAGGAGCGGTTGTCGGCGTGACCGTCACGGTTGTCCTCGCCATTGGCCTCGTTGTGCTTGTCGTTGAACGAGACGAGGTCGTTGAGCGTGAACCCGTCATGAGCCGTGACGAAGTTGACGCTCGCCCAGGGCTTGCGGCCGCGCTTGTTGAAGAGATCGCCCGAGCCGGTAATCCGTTTTGCAAGATCCGCCAGCGCCGCGGAATCTCCCTTCCAGAAGCTGCGGACCGTATCCCTGAACTTGTCGTTCCACTCGGCCCAACCCGGCGGGAATTGCCCGACCTGGTAGCCGCCGGGGCCGACGTCCCAGGGCTCTGCAATCAGCTTGACGCTGGAGAGCACGGGATCTTGCCGGCACGCATCCAGAAAGCCGCCGCCCTCGTCGAAGCCGTAGGGCTCGCGCGCAAGGATGGTCGCGAGGTCGAAACGGAAGCCGTCGACCCGCATCTCGCTCGCCCAGTAGCGCAACGAGTCCGCCACCAGCTGCAGCACGCGCTGATGGGAGAGATTGAGGGTGTTTCCCGTGCCGGTGTCATTGATGTAGTAGCGCTTCTGGTCCGGCAGCAATCGATAGTAGCTCAGGTTGTCTATGCCCTTGAAGGAGAGTGTGGGACCGAGCTCATTGCCTTCGGCGGTGTGGTTATAGACCACGTCAAGGATCACCTCGATGCCATGGGCGTGGAATTGATTGACCATCTCCTTGAACTCGTTCGCGAACGGCGTCCTGAGGTAACGCGGCTCCGGCGCGAAGAAGGCGAGCGTGTTGTAGCCCCAGTAATTGCGCAGGCCCTTGTCGATCAGATAGCTGTCGTCGACAAAGGCGTGAATGGGCAGCAGCTCGGCGCTGGTGATGCCGAGCGCGCGCAGATAGGTGGGAACGGCAGGATTGGCGAGGCCTGAGAAGGTGCCGCGATCGTCCTCCGGCACCAGCGGATGCAGCCGCGTAAAGCCCTTGACGTGCATCTCGTAGATGATGGCGCGCTCCCAGGGAATTTCCGGCTTGCGCGCGGCTCCCCAGGTGAAGGCGGGATCGATCACGCGGCATTTCAGCATCGACGGCGCGCTGTCGCGCTCGTCATAGGATTTGTCCTTGTCCGCGTGCTCGAGCTGATATGCGAACAGCTCAGGACCCCAGCGCAGCTCGCCGACGAGCTGCCTCGCATAGGGATCGATGACCAGCTTGTTGGGGTTGAAGCGATGACCATTGTCCGGCTCATAGGGGCCGTGCACCCGATAGCCGTACACCGTGCCGGGACGCGCGCTCGGCAGGTAGCCGTGCCAGACCTCGTCGGTATATTCCGGAAGCTCGATGCGCTCGATCTCCGTCTCGCCGCTTTCGTCGAACAGGCACAGCTCCACCTTGGTGGCGTAGGCCGAAAACAGCGCAAAATTCACGCCCAGACCGTCCCAGGTCGCCCCGAGCGGAAATGGGCGGCCTTCCGTGATGACGGAGCGGCGGAGCGCAGCCGCGGCCTTCACCAACGCATCGTCTGCCGCGGAAATCTTGTCCATGCCGTGAGCCCCAAAGGAGCTGCAACGTTCCAGATGGGGCAGGTGTTCCACGACGGTCGGGTAAGGGCGTATGATCCCCAATATCCGCACCCGCGATCGAAGGCGCAGGCCCGATAGCTGCGAACCGCTGCTTGGGCGGGAGCGGCGTTTAAACCACTGTGGCTCCAAACGATGCTTGATGCATTTGGCGGTCAGCAAGGCTACCATGTCGCTGATGACCGAAGACAAGGTGAAACGGCGGCTGACCACCGTGCTGTGTGCCGATGTGCACGGCTATTCTCGCCTCATGGGAGCAGACGAAGCGGCAACCTTGGGCACGCTGCGCCGCTGCCGCAGCGCCATTGCAGGATTGGTCGCGCGCCACGACGGACGGATCGTGAACACCTGGGGCGACGCGGTGATTGCCGAGTTCGCCAGCGTTGTCGAGGCTGTGCAGTGCGCGGTCGAGATTCAGCAGGAAATCTTGAGACAGGAGGCGGACCCGCCGCAGGCGCTCCAGATGCGGTTTCGCATCGGCATCAATCTGGGAGATGTCATGGTGGACGGTTCCGACATCTTTGGCGACGGGGTCAACATCGCGGCGCGGCTGCAAGAACTCGCTGAGCCCGGCGGCATCGTGGTCTCCGCCTCCGTCTACGATCAAGTGCACAACAAGCTGTCCCTTGGTTTTGACAGTCTTGGCCGGCAACAGATGAAAAACGTTGCTCCCGTCATGAGCTATCGCGTTACAATGGGTGGCGCCGCCGGCGGCCAACATGAACTCCCGGTTGACCAGAGTCCTGCTCGCCAGCAATCCATATGGACAGGCTCGATCCTGGATCGGCTGGCGAATCTGCCGCGCCCCCTTGCGGTCGCACTCACAGCTTCGGGCTTCCTGCTTCTCATCAATGTTTTCACCGGCCTGCGTCAAATCTGGTTTCATTGGCCGGCCGCGATATTGCTCTTCATCGGCATCATGCGGACAATGCGCCAGCACAGGCCCGCGTCGGACCAAAACGAGGGCCGAACGCGTCGGGATTGAGTGGCTCGGCTGTTGCAGAACCCGACGGGGTCACCGAGCTGTTGGCCATGAGTCCACGCCCTTAGTACCCGCGTCCGCGGTCGACGACGTTCTCCAGCGCGCCGCCGGATCCTCCACGACAGAATGGACCTCCATCGGCACGTCCCATCAACCCCCGACGAGAGCATCGAATAAGCTGTTCATCGGGGGAAGCGCAAGCGCGCCTCTGGATCGCCAGCGTGCCTTGGCGCAGAATTGTAATGGCGTAGAAATGTAAGTGGCGCGCCACGGTCGATGAAGATGGGCACTATTGTTTCGCCGTAGCGCTATGATGCCTTGGCCTGCCGCTCGCGCTGATCCACAAGTGTTCGACGCCCTGCGGAAGTGTACTACGCCGGCTAGGCTGCCTTCGGCTTGTTTACGGTCTCGATCCGGTCGAGAATCTTGCCAAGATCGCGCTGGGCGACTTGAAGATCATAGTCAGTCTGCAGATTGAGCCAAAGCCGCGCCGTCGTGCCGAGCGCTTTGCCGAGCCGCAGCGCAGTGTCGGCCGTAATACCGGTCTGCTCGCCGGCAATCCGCTCGATCCGAGTCCGAGGCAAGCCGCAGACCTTGGCAAGAGCGCCCGCCGACATATTGAGCGGAACGAGAAATTCCTCCCGCAGGACCTCACCGGGGTGCATAGGCTTGAGCTTCTTGGTCATTGCGGCGTCCCTTCTAATGGTAGTCCACGACTTCGACCTCCGCCGGACCTTCCACCGTCCAAATGAAGCACACCCGGAATTGGTCGTTAATGCGGATCGAGTGCTGTCCCTGGCGATTCCCCGCGAGCGCCTCAAGGCGGTTGCCGGGAGGCGACCTCAAGTCGCCAAGATCGCCCGCGGCGTTGAGGTAGCGCAATTTCCGGCGCGTCACCTTGACCAGATCGACCGGAAAGCCTTTCGGGCTTTCGCCGTTGAAAACGGCTTCAGTGGTTCTGTCCCGAAAGCTCCTGATCACATTCTGTTTGTATCATTTAATGATACAGAGGTCAAAGATCAAATGTATCAACGAATGATACCGCGATCGGCGAGTTCAGCGAGGCAAACGACAGTGGCGCAAAGCGCAGAAACGGTCCCAAAAGCGGGCTCTAGCGTGCTTTGGCGAATGGCGCCCGAGGAGACTCGAACTCTTAGACGCAAAATCCGTCCGCATTGGACCGCATGCACACGTTCCCGTGGCCCAGAGGCCGCGGTCTAATAGCCCCGCCCGCGATCGACCACGTTCTCCAGCGCGCCACCCGCCTCGAATTCTGCGATCTGCTGCGCAACATATTTCGAGATCTCGTCCGGGTCGGTGTCGGCGGCGTTGTGCGGGGTCAGCACGACCTTGGGATGGGTCCAGAACGGGCTTGATACGGGTAATGGCTCCTGCACGAAGACGTCGAGTGAGGCGGCGCCGAGCGTGCCGTCATCGAGACAGGCGAGGATATCGGCCTCGTTCTGCAAGGCCCCGCGGCCGGCATTGATCAGGACAGGCGCGCCGAGCGGGCTCGATCGATGGAGCTTTGCAAAGAGCTCGCGGTTGAGGATGCCGCGCGTGTCAGGCGTCAGCGGCAGCAGGCAGACCAGGATGTCGGCCCGGCGCAGGAAGGCCTCGAGTTCTCCGCTGCCGGCGAAACATTCGACGCCTTCCACCTGACGGGCGCTGCGGCCCCAGCCGACGACGCGAAAGCCGATGCCTCTCAGCATCTCGGCCGCGCGCATGCCGAGCGTGCCCAGGCCCATGATGCCGACCGAGAGCGCGCTCGCCGGCCATTGATATTTCGGCGCCCAGCGCTTTGCCTCTTGCGACGCCCGCAAGTAGAGCTCCTGCCGGTGATGCATCAGGACATGCAGCACGACATATTCCATCATCCGGTTGGTGAGATCGTCGACGGCGACGCGGACCAGGGGAACGTCGGGCAGGGTCGGGTCGGCCATCAGCGCGTCGACGCCGGCGCCCAGGTTGAAAATCACTTTGAGATTCGGAAAGGCGGCCAATTCACCGGGAACCGGCTTCCAGACCGCGGCGTAGGTCACCTCCGCCGGATCGAATCCGGTCGCCGGCATCAGGACGACCGGGCGGTCGCGGCAGATCTCGGCAAAGCGGGCCTTCCAGCGGTCCGGCGACCAGTTGTCCGTGCCGCCATGGATCAGAAGCGCGAGCGCGCCTTTTGTCATACCAATTCCGCCTTTGTTTCTGGGATTGTGCGGCACATTATCCGTTCGGTCAGCCTGCGCAAAATTATTCGCCGCCTGCTGTCGGCTGCTGCCAGGGCCAACCGTCCTTGAGAAGAAACGAGGGAATCCCGATGCTCTATGCCATCCTCTGCTACCATGACGAAGACTTTGTCGGCTCCTGGAGCAAGGAGCAGGACGCGGTCGTCATGAAGAAGCTCGCCGTGGTGCAGGAGAAGCTTGCAAGAGAGGGCCGGCTCGGGCCGGTGGCGCGGCTGCTGCCGACCACGGCGGCGACCACCTTGCGCAAGGAAAATCCGCCGCTGGTGCTGGACGGTCCCTATGCCGAGACCAAGGAGCAGCTGCTCGGCTTCTACCTCGTGGACTGCAAGAACCTCGATGAGGCGCTGGAGGTGGCAAAGGATCTCGGCGCGGCCAATCCCGGCGGTGCCTATGAGATTCGTCCCGTCGGCGTGTTCTCGCCCGGAGGAGCCTTGAAGTGAGCGTGACCGATGCCGCCTGGGTGGATGCTGCGCTGACCTCGGCGCGGCCCCAGGCGGTCGGCGCCCTGTTGCGCTATTTCCGCGATCTCGACACCGCGGAGGAGGCGTTCCAGAACGCCTGTCTGCGTGCGCTCAAGAGCTGGTCGCAGAACGGCCCGCCGCGCGATCCGGCGGCGTGGCTGATCATGGTGGGGCGCAATGCCGCGATCGACGAGGTGAGGCGCAACCGCAAGCAGCAGCCGTTGCCGGAGGACGACCAAGCGATCTCCGATCTCGGTGATGCCGAGAGCGAAATCGCCGAGCGGCTCGACGGTTCGCACTATCGCGATGACATCTTAAGGCTGATGTTCATCTGCTGTCATCCGGACCTGCAGCCGACCCAGCAGATTGCGCTGGCGCTGCGCATCGTCTCCGGGCTTTCGGTCAAGCAGATCGCGCGCGCGTTTCTGGTCAGCGAGGCCGCGATGGAGCAGCGCATCACCCGCGCCAAGTCCCGGGTCGCGGATGCCAATGTGCCGTTCGAGACGCCGGGGGCGGTCGAGCGCAGCGAGCGGCTCGCGGCGGTCGCCGCCATGATCTATCTGATCTTCAACGAAGGCTATTCCGCGAGCGGCGACACCGCCGATATCAGGAAGCCGCTGTCCGAAGAGGCGATCCGCCTGGCGCGGCTGTTGCTGCGGCTGTTTCCGGGCGAGCCGGAGATCATGGGTCTCACCGCGCTGCTCCTGCTGCAGCATGCGCGGGCCGAGGCGAGGTTCGATGCGCAGGGCGAGCTGGTCCTGCTCGAGGACCAGGACCGCACGCAGTGGAATCAGAAGCTGATTGCGGAAGGGCTTGCGCTGATCGACAAGGCGATGCGCCATCGCCGCAGCGGTCCCTATCAGATCCAGGCCGCGATCGCCGCCCTGCATGCGCAGGCGGCAAAGCCCGACGACACCGACTGGCAGCAGATTGATCTGCTCTATGGTGCGCTGGAAGTGGTCCAGCCCTCGCCCGTGGTCACGCTTAACCGCGCGGTCGCGGTGTCCAAGGTAAAGGGCCCGCAGGCCGCGCTCGACATGATCGAGCCGCTGGCGCCGCGGCTTGCGAATTATTTCCACTTCTTCGGCGTGCGCGGCGCCTTCCTGATGCAGCTCGACCGCAACGAGGAAGCCCGTGTCGCCTTCGATCGCGCCATTGCCCTCGCCAACACCTCGGCCGAGGCCGCCCACATCCGCATGCATCTCGACCGCCTGATGCGCGACAGCAGGCCGCCGGGGAAGTAGGTCTCTCCATTAGTTCTGCCGTCATTCCGGGGCGGTCCGAAGGACCGAACCCGGAATCTCGAGATTCCGGGCTCGCCTCTACGAGGCGCCCCGGAATGACGGTGCGCTACGGCGCGCCTCGGAATGAGAACGCAAGAATTTCGTCCCGCACCTGTCGGTCCGCGTCGACTCCGCTCGTCTATTGCTCGAACCCTTCATCAATGGAGCGAGCGATGCCGAGCCAAGTGCTGCAACAACCGCAAGACCCCGAGGTCTCGGTGGCCGCGCGCTGGCTCGGCCGCGTTCTCTCCGGCCTCGCCATCCTGTTCCTGTTGTTCGACGGCGCCGTCAAGCTGGTGCCGCTCGGTGTCGTCACGGAAGCGATGGACCGGCTCGGCTATGGGGCGAGCGAGACGCTGGCGCGATCCTTGGGAGCGATCACGGTGGTCTGCACGCTGCTCTACGCGGTGCCGCCGACGTCCTTTGTCGGCGCGATCCTGCTCACGGGCTATCTCGGCGGCGCAATCGCATCCCATGTGCGAATCGCCGATCCCTTGTTCACCCATGTGCTGTTCGGCTTCTATCTCGGCCTGATGGTGTGGGGTGGCCTGTGGCTGCGCGATCCAAGGTTGCGCCAACTGCTGCCATTCAAGACTTCGCCAAAATGATGATCCAGCATCCCAACGCCGGGCTTGCACGCCGCGGGAACTCGTAAAGCGCCTGAGACGCTGACGTCGAAATCAAGCAACCAAGGAGTAGATCATGCAGGTCGATCCCTATCTTCACTATGACGGGAATTGCGAAGCGGCATTCAAGTTCTACGAAAAGGAACTCGGCGCCAAGGTCGAGGCGATCATGCGCTATGCGGATGCACCGCCGGACATGCCGACCACGCCCGAAAGCAAGAACAAGGTCATGCATGGGCGGATCTCGATCGACGGCGCCGTGGTCATGGGCTCCGACTCGCCGCCCGGCCATTTTCAGAAGCCGCAGGGCTTTTCGCTGACGCTGACGGTCGATGATCCTGCCGAGGCCGAACGCAAGTTCAATACGCTGTGCAAGGGCGGCGCCGTTCACATGCCCTGGGCCAAGACCTTCTTCGCCAAGGGCTTTGGAATGGGCGTCGACCAGTTCGGCATCCCCTGGATGGTGATCTCGCCGATGGAGCATTGAGCCTAGCCGCTCTCTCTCACCGTCATCCTGCCTCACCGTCATCCTGAGGCGCCGGAGCGCAAGCGGAGGCCTCGAAGGATGAACGGCCCCGCTGTGAGAGCCGGGCCGTCGCCCTTCGAGGCCCGCCGCTTCGCGACGGGCACCTCAGGGTGACGGGTCCAAAACTTCACATGCTCTCAGGGTGATGGTGAGAGTTGGGAGCTTGGTTCAATCGAGTCCTTACCTGCACGACCTGTATATCGCCGCAAGCTCGCGTCCGCGCAACAGCAGGAGCCGTGACGTCAGGCCGCCGCGGCTGATGATCCAGTCGCGGATCGGGGCGGGGTAGGTTTCAAGCACCGCTTCGGAGGCTTCCGGCTCGGCATAGATGCGGCCGCGGCGGTCGATCGAGCGCGCGGCGTGGAAGCCGAGCACGGCGCGGCGGGTGACGCAGATGCGCTCGTTCGGCACGATGCTCAACACCAGCGTGCAGGCCGACAGGCACGGACCGTCGATGACGACGCGCTCGCCTGACTGGCGAACCTGCTCGAACAGGTCGAGAAACGGTCCGACCTGTCCGCCCGGGCTTGCAATGATGCGGACGTCGGCATGTGCTGGCCTCGCCATGAGCGCAAGCACCGCCATCATGATCGCAACGAAGCCTGGCAATATCCGCATCTGCTTCCCCGTTCGTTGTTAGATCATCCATTCCTGCGCTGGCCGCGCAGCGTCGGCAGTCCGATGCCCGCGGCATCGAAGCCGCCGTCCACGGCGAGAATCTGACCGGTGATGTAGCTCGAGCGCTCGCTGCTCAAAAAGAAAATGGCTTCGGCCAACTCTTCTTCAAGCCCGTAGCGGTTGAGCGGGATCGCGTCATGATAGTCGGCGCGGATCTCCGCCGTATGCACGGCTTTGGCCATTGCGGTGTCGACCGGGCCCGGCGCCACGGCATTGACGCGGATGCCCAGCGAAGCCAGTTCCACCGCGAGCTGCTTGGTCAGATGCGCCAGTCCCGCTTTGCTGGTGCCGTAGGCGGACCGCAGCGTCGAGGCCCGCACCGCCGAGATCGAGGTGATGTTGACGACGGCGCCGCGACCGGCATCGCGCAGCAGCGGCACCGCCGCCTTGGTGCAGATGAACGGGCCCGACAGGTTGACCGCGAGGATCCGGTTCCAGTCGGCATCGGAGGTTTCCAGAAGCGGCGCGAACACCGCGACTCCCGCATTGTTGATCAGCGCATCGAGGCGGCCGAACCGGCTCGCCAGCTGGTCCATCGCCTTCGCCACCTGCGCGGCGTCGGCGACGTCGCAATGGAGCGCCAGTGTGCTGTCCGCATGCCCAAGGCTTGCCACGGCGCTGCGCAACAATTCGGCCTCGATATCCAGCAGCGCCACGCGCCAGCCTTCGTCGAGGAAACGCCTGGCGGTCGCAAGTCCGATGCCGCGCGCGGCCCCGGTGACCAGGGCCACTTTTTGCGGGGAGGGTGTCATCTGAGGTCGTCATCCCTTAAGTCGTCCGGGCCGGTCGCGAGGCCGGTTGCGGACATGCTAACAGTACCAACAGCTTTTATGGGCGACTTCCGTCCGACAAAAGGTCATTTCGAAGATGACGCTGATCGATCCCGCGACCCGGTCTCTGGAACATTGGCGCGAGGGTGTGACGACCCGCATGCTGGTCTCGGCCGAAACCGGCGCGGTGCAACTTTGCGTGTTCGAGCAATGGATCGCGCCGGGCGCCGGGGCGCCGACCCATTTTCATCCCGTCGAGGAAATCTTGACCGTGCTTGCGGGCGAGGCCGAGATCTGGATCGAGGATCAGCGCTATTCCGTCAAAGCCGGTCAATCCGCGCTCGTGCCGGCGGGGAAGCGCCACGGCTTCCGGAATTCCGGCAGCTCGGAGCTGCACGTCCACGCCGTTCTGGCGGCGCCCGTGTTCGAGGCCATGCCTGATGGCGCGACCGAGATGACGCGGCGGTGGGCGCCGGGGTGAGCAAATATTTTCGCCGGCCTGTCGATCCGGCAACGCCTCGCTCGTCTTCACCGCGGGTGCCGGCACTGACCGCCCGGACACGCACAAACCACACGGAGAAGACCCCATGCGTTTCATGCTGCTGATGATCCCCGGAGGCTATGAGGCGGCGCCGCCCGGCACCGTGCCGCCGGCCGAGGCGGTGGAGAAGATGATGCGCTTCAACAAAGAGCTGGAGGAAGCCGGTGTATTGGTCACGCTGGACGGCCTGCATCCGCCGTCGATGGGCGCGCGCGTCTCGTTCAGGGACGGCAAGCCCGTCGTCACCGACGGGCCCTTCACCGAGTCCAAGGAGGTGATCGGCGGCTACTGGATGATCGAGGTGGACTCGCGCGAGGAGGCGATCGCCTGGGCGACGCGCTGCCCAGCCTCCGCCAACGAGGTCATCGAGATCCGGCAGGTGCAGGAAATGGCCGATTTCCCTGCCGACGTCCAGGAGGCGGCGAGCGGCTTTGCAGAGATGCGCAAGCGCGCCGTGCATTGATCATCCAAATCCGATTATCAACCTCACATCACGACAAAAGGACAGAGTTCCATGAGCACTAATTATCTCGCCGTGTTCCTCGGCTCCAAGACCAGCCCGCAGATGATCGCCTGGAACGCGCTGCCCGAGGCCGAGCGGCAGGCCAAGATGCAGCAGGGCCTCGCCGCATGGCATGGCTGGGTTGACAAGCACAAGGGCGCGATCGTCGAGATGGGCGGCCCGCTTGGCAAGACTCTGAAGGTCGATGCCAAGGGCATTCACGAGGTGACCAACCTGTTAACCGGCTTTACCGTGCTCCGCGCCGAGTCCCACGAGGCGGCCGCGAAGCTGTTCGAGAGCCATCCACATTTTGCGATCTTCCCGGGCGAGTCCGTGGAGATCATGCCCGTGATGCCGATCCCCGGCAGTTCCTGAACACTCTCCTGACGGCAATATCACTAGTGACTTGCGGCCGGCTCATGTAAAAGCCATTTACATGAACTGGCGCAAGGATCAGGGCCGCGAGCGCGGCTATCACCATGGCAACCTGAAGGAGGCGCTGCTGCAGGCGGCGCTCGACCTGATCGGGCAGAAGGGCGCGGCGGGTTTTACCTTTGCCGATGCCGCGCGCATGGCCGGCGTCAGCCCGGCCGCACCCTACCGCCATTTCCGCGACCGCGACGAACTGTTGTCCTCGATCGCCCAGCGCGGCTTCGAGCAGTTCGAGTCCGCGCTCGGCGGCGCCTGGGACGACGGCCGGCCCGATACCATGACCGCGTTCGACCGGCTCGGCAAAGCCTATCTCGCCTTCGCCCGCGAGGAGCCGGCCTATTACTCCGCGATGTTCGAATCGCAGATTCCGAGCGACGCGACGCCTGCGTTGCAGGCTGCGTCCGAGCGCGCGTTTGGCATCGTTCGCGCCGCGGCCGAACGGCTGGCCGCCCTGGCCCCGGCCGGCACGCCGCGGCCGCCGGCGCTGATGATGGCGCTGCACATCTGGTCGATGACGCACGGCATTGCCTCGCTGTTCGGGCGCGGCGATGCGGCGCGGCGCGCGCTGCCGATGTCGCCGGAGGAATTGCTGGAAGCGGAGATGCTGATCTATCTGCGCGGCCTCGGCTTCCCCGCTACCGCCATCAACGGCGCGCAAAAGCCCGATGAAAAACCCGCTGGCCCCTGGGGCAAGCCGAAATAAAATTACGAAAATAAATCGACAGGCCTGTGCGGCGCCCGTCTTGACAGAAATCCGGGATCGGCTATCTATGTAAATGTTATTTACATTCACACCGGCGTGATGCCGTGGTGCCGCAAATTGGAGAGCGCGAATGGCCTACACTGCAGACGTCAATCGCTGGCGCGGACAGTCGGAGCCGCCGCCGTATCAGCGGCCGCATATGCTCGATACGCCCTGGCATCCTGGCTGGATCGCCGTCACCATCCTCGGCTTCATCATCTGGTGGCCGATCGGACTTGCCCTTCTCTTTTTCACCCTAGGGAGCAGAAGAATGTCTTGCTGGAGTCACCACGATAGCGATCGCTGGCAGAACAAGATGGAGCGGATGCAGTACAAGATGGACCGCATGCGCTCGCGCATGGAGCGCCGCGGCTTCGGCTTCGGCTTCGGTCCGCCCTCCAGCGGCAACCGCGCCTTCGACGAATACCGCATGGAGACGCTGCGCCGTCTTGAAGAGGAGCAGCAGGAGTTCAAGGACTTCCTGACCCGGCTGCGCCACGCCAAGGACAAGGAGGAGTTCGACGCCTTCATGGCCCAGCACCGCAACCGCCCGCAGGGCGGCCCGACCGAGGAGCCGCCGCAGCAGGGCTGAGACTTTCAGTCGCGCAACGTCCTCAGGTGTCATGCCCCCATAAGACCTGACGGACTCCAGAGCCGCCCGTCTGCGACAGCAGGCGGGCGGTTTTGCTTGAGACGATCCGCTTTTGCAGGCGGAGTGGTCGCTCGCAAATGGCCGCTATAAGCGAACGCTACCGAAACAATCGGGTCTACCGGCTCGCGCTTGGCTTCCGGTTTGCCACGGGCTTTCTCGAGCTGTCATTCAACGCCCTTCAGCGGCGTCTCGGTCGGCCTGATCGGAGATTTCATCGGCGTGCACTGGTAGCTGGCGATGGCGGCAATGCTGGTTGCGGCCGGGCTGTTGGTTCTGCCTTGACGGACCGAACCTGGGCGTCCCTGGGACAGACCAAGTGCTGGCGAGGTCAATTGCGCCTGCGAGGTCTTCGATGGACGGTTGGACCAGGTTCCTGCTCGGCATCACCGCTGTTGCGGTGACCGGCTACATCGCGCTGATCTATGGTGGCTGCGCGCTCGACGCGCACTGCCATCTGCGCAGCTGTCCGCATTCGAAATATGTCTGCGGGGTGGCGTATGATGCCGATCAGACGGTGCAGGCGCGCTGACCCGTTACGCTCAGGACGCCGCGGTCTCATCCTTGTCCCGTTGCGCCACGAATGTGCCGTTGGGCTGATGAAACACAAGCTCGTCGACTGAGCTGTTCGCCCCGCGCCGGAACTCCACGCGAAAACCTTCCAGCTCGACAATGCTGAACATGCTGCCCTGGTAGGGACGCAGGTGATACAGCGGCTGATAGTCCGGCTTGAGCGTCAACTTGCCATCGCTCTCCTGGGCGACCGCATGGATGATGGACCCATGTCTGTAGCGGCCGATGCAGGCGGTCCGGAAGGTCGCATCCATGCAATCGCCCGCGGGAACGCGGGTGAACACGATATCGGGCACCATCAGCTCGAACTGGGCGGACAGGCTCGCGACATTGCCGTCGCGATCGGTCGTAAAGGTGATGGCCAGCCGATCCGGGTTGAGCTCGAACGGGATGCGCGGGATTTCGAACGTCTCGTAGTGCCGGTGCGCGAGTTGCCCGGCGAGCGTGCGATAGGCCCAGTGCAGGCTATCTCCGTTTCGCGTGATGCTGATCCGCCCATAAGCGGGATGTTCGAACGTGCCGGCATAGTCGGAGAGATCGTGGCCCGGCCGCGCGTTCTTCCGATCAGCGGCCTGTTGCTGTTCATCGATCTCCTGCTGCGCCAGCGCCTTGCGGCGCAGGTCGCGAAGGCGGTCGAGCCACGGCGCAGGTTCTTTGCCTAGCGTGCGATCGATCACATGGTTGATCAGAATACTCGGGATCGGCGCTCCCCCGAGGTTGCAGAACACGGCGACGCCGAGCTTCCGCTCGGGCACCAGCCGCATCAGCGTAGAAAAGCCGATCCAGCCGCCGGAGTGCCCGACGACCCGCTCGCCGCGATAGATGGTCGAGCCAAAGCCCAGGCCGTAATGCGAATCGCCGAACTCCGGAAATTCCGACCCGCCGGCGTGAATGCGCGGCACCTGCATGTCGCGCACCAGGCGCGCGGACAGCAGCCGCTCGCCGTCGAATTCGCCGCCCGCCAGCAGAAATTTCATCCAATTCGCCAGCGCGGCGACCGAGGTGTTGATGCCTCCGGCCGCGGTCGCGCTGATCGGCCAGAATTTCGTGCGCTGGCGCTGCTCGCGATGCGCGAGATAGGGCGTTGCCGCGTTGTCCGCTGCTACGAGCTCCGCGACCGTGAACGTCATGGGCATCTTCAGGGGCTCGGCGATGCGCGCGCGGGTCAATTCCTCCCAGCTTTGGCCGGTGATCCGCTCCGCAACGATGCTCGCAACGTTGTAGCCGAGGTTGCTGTACTGGAAGTCCGTCCGGATATCCCGGCTCGGCTCGATGTGACGCATGGCGGCGAGCATCTCTGCGCGCGAGAAGTCGCCGGGCATCCAGATCCAATCATGCCGCGGCAGGCCGGAGTGGTGACACAGCAGGTCGCGCACCGTGATCCGATCGGTCGCGATCGCATCGTGCAGCCGGAACTCGGGAATGTAATCGCGCACCGGCTTGGTCCAGTCGAGGCGGCCCTCGTCGACCAGCATCGCGAGGCCAGTTGCGGTAAACGTTTTGGTGATCGAGCAGATTGTGAAGTGCGTGTCGGGAGTCGTCGGCAATCCGGCTTCGACATCGCGCTGGCCATAGGCCTTGAGCAGCGCGGTTTCGCCATTCTGCACGATCGCGATCGCAGCCGCGGGCACCTGCCATTCCGCCATCGCCTCCGCGGCGAGCGCATCGAGCTCCGGCGCGAGGTCTGCTATTGTCGAGTCTGGCATCGCTGACTGCGTGGACATTTGCGAACTCTCGGACAGCACCGTCGGGCAGGTCTTTTTCCGCCCCTCTGCCATTCGCTCGAAGCTACACGAAACATGTGATAGCTGTATCAACAAATTGGTGAAAGCAACGGTTGCATAGACAGATGTCCTCCCGCGACGAGCTTGACCTTGAAATCGACCTTGCACCCGCACAGCGCGCGGCCGCGCGTGTACGAGACATGCTCACCGGTTTGCGAAAGTGCCACGATCTGGCGCGCTTCGAATACACGAAGCGTGTCCGGATCGCCCCGACCGAGATCCCGCACAGCCACCCAGTTCTCACCTTGAACACCTTTCTGCGCGACGACGTCGCGCTGTTGTCGGCCTACCTGCATGAGCAGATGCACTGGTATGTGAGCTGGTATTCAAAATCTCGCCCGTCCGACTGGGACACGTTGCTTGCCCGGCTCCGCGCACGCTATCCGCAAGTGCCGGCGGCAGGGGATGGCGGCGCGCAGGACGAGTTCTCGACCTATCTCCACCTTTTGGTTAATTGGTGCGAAGTCGATGCTGCGAGCCAGTTCGTCAGCCGCGAGACCATCGTACGGCACGTTGGCACTTTGCCATTCTACCGCTGGATCTATCGAACCGTGCTCGACGACTGGGCTGAGCTCGCCGCGCTCTACCGCGCGACCGACGCGGTGCCGATGCGCCACGCGACCGACATGGATTCCGACGATCTCGCGGTGTCGGGCGAGTGAACGAAAGGCGCTGTCAACGGTAGCGCTCACATTGCCCGGACCGGATGAGCGAGGCCCGGTTCAACCTGCAGCGTCAACCTGCAGCAATCGATGCAGGACAAGACGTCCGCCGGAACGAGTCCTGCGGCTGTATTCAATCTGCTGGGGTATACGTGCAGACAAACCATCGTTTGTCTTGACATCCTGAAAAAAATTCTTCGCGAGAGTCGCAAAGCGAACGGACGCTACGAACGTCAACAGACATAGTGGCGCTACGGGCTGGGACAAAGCTCATCAGAACATCGCTAGAGGGGAGCGGAGCGCGCCTCCGTCTCCATGAGGTTTCTCTTGACGCCATGCGTCGCGGGAAGCGGTTTCGTTTGACTAAGGAGACAAGGTTGTGAGTGAAAGTGAAATGAAAGCGGGCGTGGACGCGGGACTGAACGGAGCGGCCAGGTCGAGCATGCCGTGGCTCGACTTTTCCAGGAACCCGTTCGCTGGCATCGCCGGGCGCGGCATCGCCCAGGCGCAGGAACGCTGCGACAAGATCAAGGCGCTATCGGCGGACCTGGCCGAGGCGCTCAGCGAGACCTACACAAGCAATGCCAGGGGCGCGACGGATTACGGGCTCAAGCTGATCGAGATCTCCAGCGCTAACACGGCCTCGGCGATCGATTTCCTTTCTCATGTGCTGGACTCCAGGTCGATGACGGACGTCTTCACCATCTCGGCGACCGAAGCGCGCAAGGCGCTCGACACCGCAGCCGCTCAGAACCGCGAACTGTTCGGTCTGGCGCAGAAGCTTGCAAGCGCGACAGGTGAGCCGATCAGAAAGCGCGTCGCGAACGCTCTGCAGCAGGCCAGTTGAAGCGCCCCCCAGTCGCAACGCAAAATTCCTTCAAGGAGGGAATCCGGCCGGTTGGAGAACGTCCGTCCCATGAGTGTCCCCGCGCTCGAAACGATGGGCAGGTGCATCCCCCCAAATCCCACACACTGCACCGAGAAGAGGCGATATCTCCAACCGGCCGGTCTTTTATTGGTGTTTGTCTCCGGGCGTAGCGCCCAACAATCACATCAAGAATTACGTCGACAAAAAAATCGAGGGAGAGACGCAGATGGGGATGGTCATGGTCAAATGCCCGCAAACCGGGCGTGCGATCCCGACGGGCATCGAGACCGATCACGAGAGCTTCCAACGCTGTGCCGTGTTCTTTGGACGCACCCGGTGTCCGATCTGCCGAACCGATCATGCCTGGTTCGCACGCGAAGCCTGGGTCGGCGAACCCAACCGCTTGACGGCGCGCCGCGTCGTGCCGGCCCAGATTTAGCGGCATTCTTCGCCATCCGATGGAGGACGTCGTGGCGCAGGCACAAATCAATCAAGCTTCCAGCTGGCTGATGCAGGCCAAGGCCTTCCTTGACGATGCAAGGCGCTTGAGGCCGGGGCCCGCGCGCGACGAGTTGCGCGAAGTCGCCAGGGTGTTGCGCGAGATCGCAAGGCTGGAGACGCAATCGGGCTTCGCCACTGACCTCGATGGGCCGGGCGAGAGCTGAGTCCGGCCGAAGCCGCGGGCGCCTCGTCGGATCAACCCCCGGGCGAATGCACGATCTCGGCTGACTCGGCCGCAGTGCCGGACAAGGACCGCCTGGTCGAAAAGATCTCCTCGATCTCGCGACGCATGGTGGCGTGACATTCACATGCGACCGCCGCGAGGCGGGGCCGGTCGATCTCGATCTGGCCCCGGCGTTCCGACCGGATCGCCCCGGACGCGCGCAGGCTCCGCATCAACAGCGTGACTGTCGTTCGCCGCACGCCGAGGATCTGCGACAGCGTCTCCTGGGTGAGCGGGAGCATGTCGTCGTCGCTATGGTCGCGCAGATGCAGCATCCAGCGTCCCATCCGCGCCTTGACCGGATGCAGCGCGTTGCAGGCGGCGCCGAGCTGCAGCTGCACCAGCGTCGCCCTGATGTGGGTCTGCAGCGCATAGCGGATGGCGGGACTGCGGCTGAACGCTGCGTGAAATCGCGAAGCGGGAAGCCGCGACGCAGTGCCGGCCATGCGAACGATCGCGGTGATCGCCGACGGCGAGGGCCCGAGCACAGACAGGCTGCCGATCGCTCCCTCGCGTCCGACCAGGGCGGTCGCGACCGTCTGCCCGTTCGCCATGTCCACCATCAGCGTGATGGCGCCGCTGTGAGGGAAAAAGACGTGCTCCGTCCGGCCACCTGCCTGCAGCAGAACCGTGTCCTGCTCAAGCGTGACCGTCTCGAGTTCAGGCGTCAGCAGATCGAAATCCGCTGGCGGGAGCGCCGCCAGAAGGCGGTTACCAGTTCCGCCGGGATACATCACACGATGTAACCTGCACCAAGGCAGGTGGTCCCATTCCGACATCCGCGGAATGGCGCTTTTAACATAGGTTTATTTTGGCCGTTCCTGCGCGCATCAAGATTGGGTCCACTCACCGACGCTTCAGCTTGCAACAAACAAAGCTCCAAAATCTCACAACACTTGATCGCGACTAAGATGCAAATCCCCTTCCAGGCACAATTGCAAAATGGGTATGGGTAACACCGTAAGACACGCCGTCCGGTTTGGTTCCAATGCTGAATCTGCGCGGCGAAAGCCGAGTCGCTACACTCGAAATGAGATGGCGCCAGTATCGCCCGAAAGCCTTGAGTGGGTGCCGCCTTCGCTGGGACGAAGCCAATGGATTGCGCGTCGTGACTGAGCTTGGACTCGCATGCCCTACGGGTTCTGCCGTGAAGCGGACCACATCCTCAACGTTGTCCCGGCCTTCGCTGGCACGACGGCGATGGACGTGGCGTCGGCGTGCAACTGATTTGCCTCGACAGGCGGCAGGGTAGAACTCCTGTCAACGCCCTGTCGCAAAAATATTCATCTTTTCAGAAATTCTGATTTGCCGTATAGTCGCTTTCGTTCCGCCCCTGAACAAGGGGCGTCTCGCGATCGCCGCGGACGTGGCGCGGAATGTGGTGGACGGGTCGGTGCCGTGAGGCGAGCGGCATCGACGCGGACGGATGAAGTCGTGTGGTTCTGGCGCGCTCAGGCTAGGCGTCAAGCTGTCGTGTGGCTCTAAAGGTCGCATGACCGCGACGGTGGCAATCAGGCAAAGCTCACCGAGAAGAGCACGAAGTAAGCCGTAACCCACTGCGCAGGGAAGGCCGGAGTGTCTCCGCCTGTACCTGTGGTCACGCGCGCTCGCGCAATGTTTTTTGCGCGGCGGCCCCGGGTGCATGCGGCCACCCGGCCTTCCCTGTACCCTCCGTGGTTTCGGAGGGTGATGAATGTGCAAAGCTCGGGCGAAAGGCGTCGCGAGGATATGGACTCACGTCCACCCCACCGTGCGGCCGGCCGCGAGGCGAAGACAAGGGACCACATCGGACCTATAGCCTTTGGTCGCAAAATGCGCCCCGAAGTGCTCTAACCGCTTGCTCTGCCTTCATTTCGCCCCACCAAATTCCTTTTTGGTAACCGTGTCTTAACCACGCTTAGCGTTTGGTTAGGGCGGCAGGCCTACGCGAGCAGCCCTCGTTTTGACATGTTGGCAGGGGAATGAGGCTCACGGCTTCGGCGGGCCTCCCATGCGATCAGATCAGGACGTGAGAAGCGCAGGCTTAGCCTTTCGCGCGAGAGGCGCGCGGCCACCGGACGCCATTTCTCCGGGAGGTTTGAAGGGACACTTGCGTTGAGAGGATACCAACGATGAATCCGGCTGACGTCACTCAGGCAGCGCTGCCGCTGCAGTCCGCCGACGTGTCGCTGATCGCTCTGTTCTTCCAGGCGCATTGGATCGTCAAATGCGTGATGCTGGGGCTGTTGTCCTGCTCGGTGTGGGTCTGGGCCATCGCGATCGAGAAATTCATGATGTATTCCAGCGCCCGCCGCTCGATGGACCGGTTCGAGCAGGCGTTCTGGTCGGGTGAATCGATCGAGGAGCTCTATCGCTCGCTGTCCGCCAAGCCGACCCATTCCATGGCCGCCTGCTTCGTGGCCGCGATGCGCGAGTGGAAACGCTCGTTCGAAAGCCATGCACGCTCCTTCGCAGGCCTTCAGATGCGCATCGAGAAGGTGATGAATGTCTCGATCGCGCGCGAGATCGACCGGCTGGAACGCAGGCTCCTCGTTCTCGCGACGGTCGGCTCCGCCGGCCCGTTTGTCGGCCTGTTCGGCACCGTCTGGGGCATCATGACGAGCTTCCAGTCGATTGCGGCCTCGAAAAATACCTCTCTGGCGGTTGTGGCGCCCGGTATCGCGGAGGCGCTGTTTGCCACGGCAATCGGCCTGATCGCCGCAATTCCGGCGACAATTTTCTACAACAAGTTCACCTCCGAGGTGAACCGCCAGGCCCAGCGCCTGGAGGGGTTCGCGGATGAATTTTCCGCCATCCTGTCGCGCCAGATCGACGAGCGGGCGTAGGGGCGGCTAAGATGGGCCAGCGGGAGTTGGGCTTTACATCATGGCGATGAACATCGCGAGTTCGTCCGGAGGCGGTCGCGGCCGCCGCGGTCGCAAGCCGGTCATGGCGGAGATCAACGTCACCCCCATGGTCGACGTCATGCTGGTGCTTTTGATCATCTTCATGGTGTCGGCGCCGCTTCTCACCGTCGGCGTGCCGCTCGATCTGCCGCAGACCCAAGCCAAGAGCCTCGACCAGGACAAGAATCCGCTGACGCTGTCGGTGAACCTGAAGGGCCAGGTGTTTCTCAACGACACCGAGATTGCGCTGGACGATCTCGTCCCCAAATTGAAGGCGATCACCGATGCCCGTGGGGGGCTCGATGAACGAATTTTCGTTCGCGGTGACAAGCATGTCGATTACGGCACGGTGATGAGGGTGATGGGACGGCTGTCCGCCGCCGGCTTCCGCCGCGTGGCGCTGGTGACCGAAGTGGATCAGGGGTAGGCGGGAAACGGTGAAGGTCAAGATCGACAAGTCATTGGCTGCGTCGATTGTGCTCCACATCCTGGTGCTCGGATGGGGACTGATCTCCTTTTCCGCGCGCTCTTACGAAGTCCCGCAGGAATCGCTTGCCGTCGATATCATCTCCACTGACCAGCTCGCCAAGATGACGCAAGGCATCAAGAACGGCGAGAAGGACAAGCCGAAGCCCCTGGTCGAGAAGGTCGCCGACGCGAAACCCGTCGACGAGGCGATCGGCAAGGTGACCGAGAAGGAGATCACCACCTCGGCTGCGCCGAAGCCTGTCGAAAAGCCGGTCGAGAAAAAACCTGATCCGCCCAAGCAGGCTGAAGAGAAGCCCAAGGACGAGCCGAAGCAGGCCGACAAGAAGCCAGATCCCGCCAAGGTCGATCCGATCGCGGAAGCCCTAAAGTCGGAGGAGGCCAAGAAGCCGAAACCCAAGCCGAAGCCGAAGCAGGAAGCCAAGGCTCAGCCAACGCCGCCGCAGCCGAAGCAGGAGCGGGTGTTCGATCAGACCAAGATCGCAGCCCTGCTGGACAAGCGCGACCCGACACGCGAGTCGATTACGGGCAGCGCGCTCAACGCGTCAGCCTCGCTCGGCACCCACAGCGGAAATTCGCAAAACATCGTGGCGACCTGGAAGGGCGCCTTCGTCGCGGCGGTGCGACGCTGCTTCAGCTTCCCCTATAACGGCATGGATGCCGACCAGTTCGAGGCCGACATTGACATCTATATGCGGCCTGATGGCACCTTGGCCTCCCAGCCCACTATTGTTGCCGTGCGCGGACCGGCGGCGTCGATCAGTCGCGCCATGGGCGAGAGCGCCGCACGCGCTATCGTGCAATGCCAGGCCTATTCGTTCCTGCCCAAGGAGCAGTACGAGACCTGGAAATACATTCCCATGACTTTCGGTCTGAAAGACATGATGTGACATTTGAAGTGAAAGCAAAGATCCAAATGAGTGATACGAAATCCATCACCCGGCGCCGCTTCATGATGGCGACAGGATCGACCGTGGCGATGTTGGGTGTGCAACCCTCCTTCGCGCAGCGGCTCAAGATCGATCCGAACGCGTTCCAGCCGATCCCGATCGCAATCCCGAATTTTGGCGCGGGCTCGCCGGCCGACGGCCAGGTCGGCGCAGATGTCGCCGGCGTCATCACCAACAATCTCAAGCGCAGCGGCCTGTTCGCGCCGATCGATCCGGCCGCCTTCATCCAGAAGACCATCAATATCGACGACGCGCCGCAATTCCAGAACTGGAAAACCGTCAACGCGCAGGCGCTGGTGGTCGGTCGCGTCACGAGGCAGTCCGACGGCCGGCTGCTCGCCGAATTCCGCCTGTGGGATGTGGTCTCGGGCCAGCAGCTTGCGGGTCAGAAGTATCAGACCGCGCCGGAATTCTGGCGCCGCATCGCCCACATCATCTCCGACCAGATCTATACGCAGCTGACTGGCGAAAAAGGCTATTTCGACAGCCGCGTGGTGTTCGTCGACGAGAGCGGCGCGGCCGAGCGGCGGGTCAAGAAGCTCGCCATCATGGACCAGGACGGGGCCAATGTGCGCTATCTGACCCGCGGCTCCGACCTCGTGCTCACGCCGCGCTTCTCGCCGTCGAGCCAGGAAATCACCTACATGGAGTTCGGGCAGGGCGACCCGAAGGTCTATCTCTTCAACATCGAGACCGGACAGCGCGAGATCGTCGGCAATTTCCCGGGCATGTCGTTCTCGCCGCGCTTCTCGCCGGACGGCCAGCGCATCATCATGAGCCTGCAGCAGGGCGGCAATTCCAACCTGTTCGTGATGGATCTGCGCTCGAAATCGACCACGCGTCTGACGGACACCCCGGCGATCGACACCTCGCCCTGCTATTCGCCCGACGGCAGCCAGATCTGCTTCGAGAGCGACCGCGGCGGAAGGCCGCAGATCTATGTGATGCCGGCCGCCGGCGGCACTGCCCAGCGCATCTCCTTTGCCAAGGACGATGTCAATGCGAGCTACTCGACGCCGGTATGGTCGCCGCGCGGCGACTATATCGCCTTCACCCGCCAGGGCGGCGGGCAGTTCTCGATCGGCATCATCAAGCCCGACGGCACCGGAGAGCGGCTGCTCACCTCCGGCTTCCACAATGAGGGGCCCACCTTTGCGCCGAACGGGCGGGTGCTCATGTTCTTCCGCGATCCCGGCGGCAACAGCGGACCCTCGCTCTTCACCATCGATATCACTGGCCGCAATGAATTGAAGCAGCCCACGCCGGGCTATGCCTCCGACCCCGCCTGGTCGCCGCTGCTGTCGTAGGAAGCGGGGTATTTTATTCAATCGACCGCTGGTTGTGTCGGGCGAGACTTGCTTATCACATTGATTTAAAAGAGGAAATCCGTCATTTTGGCGAGACTGGGCAACGTTTCGCTAACGATGTTCCCTCAGAAAGACTTCATCTGGGCGCGGTAAAGCTAAGCACTTCCGAAGCGGACGTGCGCCCGAACAATGCAGCTCGCCAACCAGCAGGACATATCTGACGAGCAGATCTCTCCGTCCATTCGTGCGGCGCTGATCGATTCGCTGTTCGAAACGCCCGGCCCGGTGCAGGTGGGCATCGTCATGCTGGCGCTTTCGGCGAGCATGACTGCGCTCAAGACCGGCGAGAATCTGATCTGGGGATGCGTCGTCCTCCTCGTTCTGGCCGGTCTCGTCCGTGTCTTCGACTGGCGGCGCTATCAAGCGCGGAAGCCCACCCTGACCGCCGACGAGGCCACGCAGTGGCAGATGCGCTACCAGGTCGGCGCGATGCTCCAGGCCTCCGCAATCGGCATCTGGGGCGCCACCACCTTGTTGAGCAGCGACGATGCGGTGGCCCACATGATCGCGCTTTCCGTCATTACCGGCGTCGTATCGGTGGGTGCGGGCAGGGCCTATGGGCGGACGTGGATTTTCCAGGTGCAGGCCGCGCTTGCCATGGGTCCGGTCGCAATCGCGCTGGCCTTGCGCGGCATGCCCTATTACATCGCGCTGTCGGTCGTGACGGCGATATTTCTGGCCGTCGTGATGCAGATGTCGGCCAATCTGCACATGATTTTCATGCGCGCTCTCGTAGCGCGCGAGCGCGAAGCGGCCTTGGCAGGCCAGTTCGACACTGCGCTCAACAACATGCCGCATGGCCTGTGCATGTTCCGTCCCGATGGACGGCTTGCGGTCATGAACCACCGCTTCGGCGAGATGATGGAGCTGTCTGATCATCTGGTTCGCCGCGGCACAAGCGCGGATGATGTCGTGCAAGGCTGTGTGGTCTCAGGGGCGATCTCGGCGGCGAGCGCCAAGGTCATCCTCGCAGAGATTCAGAATTCGAAAGCGCGCGACATCGTCACCACCGATCCCGACCCGGCCCGCGGCCGTTCGTTGTCGTGGACCTTCCAGCCGATGGCCGATGGCGGCGCCGTCGTGCTGCTCGAGGACGTCACCGAGCGGCGCAATGCGGAAGCCCGCATCAGCCATCTGGCCCGCTATGACGAGCTCACCGAGCTGCCCAACCGCGTCAACTTCCGCGACGAGATCGAGCGGCTCCTGAAGATGCCGCAGCGGGACGGCCAGCTCTCCGCCTTGCTGTTCATCGACCTCGACCAGTTCAAGCAGGTCAACGACACGCTCGGTCACCCCTGCGGGGACCGGTTGCTCTGCGCGGTCGCGGATCGGCTGCGCGCGATGCTCCGGCCCGAGGATTTCGTGGCCCGTTTCGGCGGCGACGAGTTCGTGGTGTTCCAGCAGAACATCAATTCGAGCGAGGAGGCCGCCGTGCTCGCGCGGCGTATCGTCGAGCATCTGAGCGAGCGCTACAAGATCGACAACCACCTGGTCGAAATCGGCGCCAGTGTCGGTATCGCGCTGACCCTGCCCGAGGTCAGCGCCGACACCCTGCTCAAGAACGCCGACATGGCGCTCTATCGCGCCAAGGCCGACGGCCGCGGCACATTCTGCTTCTTCCACTCGGAGATGGCGGAGGTCGTGGAGTCGCGCCGCATCCTCGAGCTCGATCTGCGCAAGGCGCTGGCGGACGAGGAGTTCGAGCTGTTCTTCCAGCCGCTGGTCAACCTCAAGTCCGGCAAGATCACCACCTGCGAGTCGCTCTTGCGCTGGAACCACCCGGTGCGCGGCACGGTCTCGCCGGTCGACATCATTCCGGTCGCCGAGGACATGGGGCTGATCGTCGATCTCGGCCGCTGGATCCTGCGCAAGGCCTGCATGGAATGCATGAAATGGCCGGAGGGCGTGAGCGTTGCGGTCAATTTCTCGCCGCAGCAGTTCCACCAGCGCGACGTGGTCAGCGAGATCCGCTATGCGCTGGAGGTGTCGGGCCTGCCGGCGCAGCGCCTCGAGATCGAGATCACCGAATCCTCGCTGCTGCGCAACACGCAGCTGACCCATGATGTGCTGTCACAGCTGCGTGCCATCGGCGTGCGCATCTCGCTGGATGATTTCGGCACCGGCTATTCCAGCCTGAGCTATCTGCACAACTTCCCCTTGCAAAAGGTCAAGATCGACCGCTCGTTCCTGGAAGGCATCGACACCGACCGTCCGCTGACGCTGCTGCGCGGCGTGGCCCGACTGTCCGCCGATCTCGGCATGCAGGTCGTGGTCGAGGGCGTCGAGACCAACGAACAGCTCGAACTGATCAGCGCCGACGGGTCGGTCACCGAGGCGCAGGGCTATCTGTTTAGTCGGCCAGTCCCGGCGGTGCGGATACGCCAGCTGCTCAACGCCTCGCACGGCCGGCGCATGCCCGACGATCAGATCGTCCTGCTTGCCTCGCGCTCGATCGCCTGACCAGACCGATCAGCCCTGCCTTGTATTTGCTGCGTCGCTCCCATGAATTTCGCGGGCCCGAAGGGTTAACCCTAATGGTTAGAAGGCTTTGCAATTGAGTTAAGGAACAGTTAATACTCTTCTCGCAGAAGTTGTTTGCAAGCGTAAGGGGTAGGGGATGAAGTCCGGAGCCGAACCGCACGGTCCGCCTAATGTGCGGGGGGCAGGGCTATTCGATCGCATCGACTACCGTCGCATCGAAACCGCTGAGGACAAGGATCAGCTCTATGCGATGCGCTATCGGGCCTATCTGCATGGCGGACTGATCCTGCCGTCAGAGACTGAACGGGTCAGCGATCGGTACGATGATGCGCCGAATGCCTGGACTTTCGGAATCTATGTCGACGGCGAACTCTGCAGCTCGCTGCGCGTCCACGTCCTGACGTCTGAGGCGCGGATGTCCTATGCAACGGAATTGTTCGGCGACATCCTCAACCCGCGGCTCGATCGCGGCGAGATCTTCGTCGATCCGGCACGCTTCGTCGCCGATCCGGAGAAGCACCAGCGTTTTCCGGAACTCCCTTATTTGACAGTGCGGCTCGCCTATCTGGCCTGCGAGTATTTCAACGCGGATTCCGGTCTCGCACTCGTTCGGACCGAGCATCAGGCGTTCTACCGTCGGGTGTTCCTGCAAGAGACCATCGCCGAACCGCGTTCGTTTCCGAACGTCTTGCGGAAGGTCGCATTGATGGCCTGCGATTACCGGGCCGTTCGGGAACGCGTCGTAACTCGCTTTCCGGTCATGCGTTCGAACACGTTTGAGCGGCGCATGCTGTTCGAGCGTGCTCCTGTCCGCCGGTTTCACACCTCGGCGGCTAACGACGCCCCGGCTCTGCACCTGATCGCCCCGGGGCTCTGACATCGGCGCGTCTCCGACTCGCAGGCTGGTTGGCCCAGAGTTCAGTGGAAAAGCGCCAAAACTGCCCAAAATCCGTGCGATATCCGGACTCCGGTTCCGCTTGCCTTCACCCTCACGCCACATTTACAACGCATTAACCATTGCGTTTGCTTTTCGCCGACTGGGGGCATTTGATCGGGCTTGGCAACGAGCCATCAAGGTTGACGGAACGTTCGCTTAACCAACCCCCTGTAGATCGGATAGCAGTAGACAAGCGTGAGCGTGGAGGCTCCCGAATGAAACACTCTATGCGTATCCTCCAGGGATTGAAGTTGGCCGCAGTGCTCGCGGTGGCCTTGTCCATGGGCGCCTGCGCCAACAAGAACCTTGGTGCCGATGCCATGGCGAGCGCCGCCACGCCGGGCAGCCAGCAGGATTTCGTGGTCAATGTCGGCGACCGCGTGTTTTTTGACAGCGACCAGACCGATCTGAGCCCGCAGGCGATCGTGACGCTGGAAAAGCAGGCGCAATGGCTGCAGACCTATCCACGTTACTCCTTCACCATCGAAGGCCATGCCGACGAGCGGGGAACGCGCGAATACAACATCGCACTTGGCGCGCGCCGCGCCCAGTCGGTCCGCAATTTCCTGGTTTCGCGCGGCATCGATGCGAGCCGGATGCGGACCATCTCCTATGGCAAGGAGCGCCCCGTTGCGGTCTGTAACGACATCTCCTGCTGGTCGCAGAACCGCCGCGCCGTGACGGTGCTGAACGCCAGTTCCTGACGGCTCTTGCCCGGTCGATATCGTCCCAAACCGGCGCCCTTTGGCGCCGGTTTTGCTTTGCAGCCGGACGCGCGCGACCCATTTGAATCAGTCACATTTTTGGCGTACTCCCTGCGCCATGGTGCGCGCCGTTGCGGGTTACGCGGATTACGTCATCAGGGCCAAATGTCATTCAGATTCCAGAACTTGAGCCGCGTCGCGGCGCTCGCTGCGCTGACCGCGCTGTCATCCCAGGCGCTCGCCCAGTCAGATGACGAGGATCCCTCGATCCGGATCGAGCGACTGGAGAATCAGCTCCGGCAGCTGACCGGCCAGAACGAGGAGCTGCAGTACCGCAACCGCCAGCTCGAGGAGCAATTGCGGGCGCTGCAGGGAGCCGCACCGCCGGCGGCCGGTCAGCCGGCGGCCCAGCCCGGGGTCGCCGCTGTACCCCCCGCCCAAGGCGGATATGGCCAACAGCCTCAGCGGGCCTATCAGGCCCAGGGCGGCTACGCCCCTCAGCCGCAGGCGCAGCCGGGTTACAACCAGCAGGGCGGCTATGGCCAGCAAGGCTACAATCAGCAGGGCGGTTACGGCCAACCCCAGGCCGCCGCGCCCGCGCCGATTGTCCAGGAAGCGCCACCAGCAGGGGGCGGCGTCTCGCGTCGCGGCGACGCCTTCGATCCAAGCCAGAATCCGAACGCGCCGGGGGCGCCGCGTGCGCTGGGCGGCGGCCAGCTGCTGATCCCGGCCGATGGATCGGTCGGCGCTCCCAGCGGCCGCGCTCCGGGCGAACCGCTGAACCTCTCGAACGCCGCAGGCGCACCGCCCTATCAGCAGGGCAATGTGCCGCAGGCTCCGCTCAACCCAGCCGGCGCCGGTGGGCTCGCGACCGCACCGCCAACCAACACGCCGCGCGACGAATACGATCTCGGCATCGGCTACATGCAGCGCAGGGACTATGCGCTGGCCGAGCAAACCATGCGCAATTTCGGGGAGAAATTCCCGAACGATCCGATGGTCGGCGATTCCCAATACTGGCTCGGC